>Ga0302139_10000155_pt1 | contig 29147 bp, 22 predicted proteins | sample CBN3_331_MG_FD_203104 | JGI IMG/M metagenome (GOLD analysis project Ga0302139, IMG submission 203104) | Marine microbial communities from Western Arctic Ocean, Canada - CBN3_33.1 | ecosystem: Environmental > Aquatic > Marine > Oceanic | place: Canada: Western Arctic Ocean | collected 2017-09-15 | reverse complement strand
TTGCGAATTCCGACATTTGCTTCGTACAGGCGGTTGCAGCCCATGACGGTCCGTTGAAGTTCGGATGGTTTCTGTCTCTGTGAGCCAGACCGATATTGCATCCGACTTCGAGCGAAGACGGTTTCGCAATTCTGACGGGGACCGGTGACGGCCGAATGGAACGGGGAATCCGACCCGCTGAGGTCCAGCGAGCCACTGGCGGCCAGCAGACCCTCATCGACGCCAGAGCATGGCCGTTTTTCCATGCCGGTACGGTGGCCTGCGAGACTGCCGTTTGGGGATCCTCAGAGCGGGTGAGACACTGGAGGGGCTGGAGGACTGGGGAGGAATTCCCAGCCGAGCAGACGAAACACGCGTAGCCGGAATGTGGCCGGAACAGAGTTTGATGGCCGGAACGAGCGGCGACCACAAATGACGAAACCCGCTGCGAGGCAACGGGTTGAGAAGCACGCCCGGTAGGATTCGAACCTACGACCTACGGATTAGAAGTCCGTTGCTCTATCCAGCTGAGCTACGGGCGCGTGTGCTGGTTTTGTAAGTATTCCGTGTCGTTTTGGCCGGCAGTGAATGGCAAGTTGACCACCCGATGTGACATCGGCCAGCCTCTCTTTACACGAAAAGGACACCCGTCGACGCTACGATGGGTGTCACTGACACTTCCTGAGCCTGGCTCCAGAGGAGATGTCATGCCAAAGTCTACCAAGGCTCGTCCTGCGAGCAAACCGCGAAAGCCTCAGAAGCCGTATCCCGACTTCCCCCTCTTCCCACATGCGACACGTCGCTGGGCGAAGAAGATCAGGGGCAAGCTGCATTACTTGGGCAAGAGGAACCGTGGCCCTGAAGACGGCAATGTTGTGGGACCGGTCTGATTGCGGCTTCCACGACGAACGACGACGGTCCTTGGCCTGACATCCCCAACGCCGTTTTCAAGTCCGCGATATCGGTATCTGGTCAGGCCGCAGGTGGCTCTGGGGAGCTACCGTGCAGTTGGCACTCGACAGTTACATTTGGGCGCAACGTACGGTGACGTCACAGTAACCCACGTAACAGTTTCGCTTCCACTTCAATCTTGCCACCGCCAGCACCCGCGAACGGTTTCGGTGTCTTCAGAAATCGCGGCTTGCGCAACTCCCAAACGTACCGCATCCCCGGTTCGTCGGTGACCCAGACTTTCACCAGATCCACGACGCCAAGGATGACTCCGCACTGCAAGTCATCGGCGTCGGGACACTTCGGGTAGTCTTCCCGCATCCGCTTTATCCGCGACTTGAGATCGGCATATCGCTTCCCGGCGATGATGGCGACGGGGCCACGGTAGTCGGTTTGGTGCGTGCGACGTTCCGACTTCACCTTCTTTTGCATCACTGCCCAGCAATGAGGCTGCTGCATGGTGATGGCTGGGATCGTCTTCGGTTTGCGTTTGGCCATGTTACTGTTCTTGTTGAAAGAGAGAAGATGTCTGGCGAGCGTACACTCACCGGGCGCAGAATGCCATCACGAATCCGCCAGAACACGCCTGCCAATCTCGCCCAAGATTCATCCAGTCGATTGCGAACAGAATCGGGCAGAGCCTGTTCGGCCTGTAATGGACCAGTTTGAAGCCAAGCGAAGTCGCATAACGTGGCCGAATTGGCACGCAAACGAAGACCATCCATAAATGACGCTTCTCACGCGCGACGGGTTGTTGAGACAAACTCTGACACAAGACGCCGCCGATGTAAGCTCAACTGGAACGATTTTAACCCTAATCCTTGTCGGCGCGAAGAACCGAGACGAACGCTTTTTGGGGGATATTGACGCTGCCGAACTGCTTCATTTTTGCCTTGCCCTTCTTCTGCTTTTCAAGCAGCTTCTTCTTGCGCGTCACGTCGCCGCCGTACAGTTTCTCGGTCACGTCTTTGCGGAACGGCGCAATCGTCGTTCGTGCAATAATGTCGCCTCCAATGGCCCCCTGAATTGGTATCTTGAATTGGTGCCGGGGAATCTCTTTGGCAAGCTGTTCGCAGTAGTGCAACGCCCGAGGTCGCGCCTTGTCGCGATGAACGAGGTAGGAAAGCGTGTCGACCGGCTCCTTGTTGACAAGGATATCGACTTTCACGATATCGGTTGTTCGATATTCGATCGGCTCATAGTCGAACGATCCATATCCGCGCGTGATCATCTTCAGCTTGCCGTAGAAGTCGAACAGAACCTCTCCGAGCGGCATCACACTGGTGACTTCGATCCGACTGGCGGACAGGTAGTTCATCGTCTGGCTTTCCGAGCGATGTTCCCTGCACAATTCCATGACAGGACCGACGTACGTCTCGGGAGTCAAAATCGAGGCACTGATGTAAGGCTCGCTGGCCGACTCGATCATTGTCGGATCGGGCCAGTAACTTGGATTGTCGACTTCGGTCGTCGACCCGTCTCTCAAAGTGAGTTTGTACTTCACCGACGGAGCCGAGATCACCAGGCCAATGTCAAATTCACGCCGCAAGCGCTCTTGGATGACATCCAGGTGAAGCAGTCCGAGAAACCCACAGCGAAACCCAAAGCCCAGCGCGGCGGAACTGTCTTTTTCAAACGTCAGCGCCGCGTCGTTGATCGCGAGCTTGTCCAGGGCCTTCGTGAGCTCGACGTAATCCCCTGTATCCATAGGATAAATGGAAGAAAAGACGACCTGTTTGGCTTTTTGATAGCCAGGAATCGGTTCTTCCGTCTGGCGATCAAGCAGGGTAATCGTGTCGCCAATCTCGATGTCTTGAACACTTTTGACCCCCGCGACGACGTAACCCACCTCGCCAGCGCTGAGTTGTGTTTTGGGATTGAGCTTGAACTGGTTGAAGCCCACCTCATCCACCGTGAAGTCGCGACCGGCGTGCATGAAGTGGATTATATCGCGAGGCTTGAGAGTGCCTTCCATCACGCGACACTGAAGAATCACGCCTCGAAACTTATCAAAGTGCGCGTCAAATACGAGTGCCTTCAGCGGTGCCTCCGGGTCCCCTTGGGGAGCCGGCAACTTCTCGATGATGCCCACCATCACATCTTCGATGCCGATGTTGTTCTTGGCGGAAATCGGGATCGCCTCGAAGGGATCGAGCCCCAATTCTTCATCAATCGCCTCTTGAGCACGCTCCACGTCTGCGGCCGGAAGATCGATCTTGTTGATCACCGGCAGCAGGGTCAGATCATGTTCCAATGCCAGATAGAGGTTGGCAACCGTCTGTGCTTCGACTCCCTGCGACGCATCAACAATGATCAATGCGCCTTCGCACGCCATCAGAGAACGCCGGACTTCGTGCGAAAAATCAACGTGGCCGGGCGTATCGATCAAATTCAACAAATAGTCTGTGCCATCCGGCGCTTTGTAATCCAGCGTAATCGTATTGCTCTTGATGGTAATTCCGCGTTCACGCTCGATATCCATCGAGTCAAGCATTTGTTCATGAAGATCGCGATGCGCAATGCCTCCACAGGTTTGAATGAGTCGGTCGGCGAGAGTCGACTTGCCATGATCAATATGGGCGATGATGCAGAAGTTTCGAATGTGTTTCATTCGCGTAGTTCTAACAGACATCAGCCGCCACAACCAACGGGACAAAGCCGCCAGCGAGCATTGTGGTGGCGCAGCTGGTTGTTTTGCAAAACGGTGGTTTGTTTTGGTATCCGTGATTCGACGAGTATCGCGAACGGAACCGGGGCGAACTCGGCAGCATCTGGCCGAATTCGCACGCAATCGAAAAACGTATGGGGCGCTGGGTCAGCTTCCGCTCTGAGATCCGTGAACGGCATTTTGAAAGTGCCGTTCAGTGTTGCGGTGTTGAATATTGAATGTAGAAGTCCTGAAGCCTCAAGGGGCAACAGACCCTTCGCCCTTCTTTCCTAGCACTCGTATGGAATTGAATTGGTCGTAAATGAGTAATAGCGCGTCCTCGGCGGCATATTTCTCGAACAAGCTCATGATCAGATACTCTTCGCCGGGCCAGGGGTAGGCGAAGATGACGTCAAAGTCGGCGGGACCAAGTCCCAGTTCGCCGTACGCATCGTCCATGTCTGTAACGAGCCACGAATACTTGGCATTGTTGTCGACATAGGCTTCCTCAGCATAGGATTCGGCGCCCGAGGGAATGAAACTGCCTTGAACGAACTCCACGGGCAGGCCAAAGTCCTCTGCCAGCCTTCGAGAGGCATCGACCAGATCTTTCTCAATCTCAATGCCACAGGCCGCGAACTCAAGCATCGCGGCTAACGACGCGACCACGCCGAAACCACTTCCCCATTCGCACAGCGAAGTTCCGGGGGAAAGATTCTCGTCGGTGATGGCTTGTAGCGCGTGGTAGACCGTTGTGAAGTCACTCGGGACGAACCCGGTGGCGCGGGTAGGACGATTCCGGAGAAACTGGGTGACTCTCAAATTCGCTTCGCGAAGAAACTCAGCAATGTCGTCGGGCAAGGACAAACGGTTATTCGAGAGTTCAATATCCACCAAAGGCACGTCAAGCAATCCTGCAAGAACCACAGTTTAGTGCGAGGCACGACGCCCCGTCATGTGAAGAAACAGCCAGTCGGTCTGCTGTACGTTGATCAGATTGTTAAAAACGGTCACTGGTTCAATACAAACTTCGCGGAACACCTCATGCAGCGCATCGACAAACCGTGAACTCTCTGCGTACGACCAGACGCCGAGAAGTCCGTCCTCTTCATGATGGAGCTTCGCACGCTGCAATCCAACGGCCGTGTAGAATTCGCCGTTGGCTGCGCCCAGGTTCTCATCAGGCAAATGGTCCACGTCGATGAGGAGTAAGCCATGCCTCTGTTTCGGCGGACCAGCGAGTTGCTGATAGACGTCACCCTGAGTCACGTTCAACCGGCTGGCTGTGTTCAGCGTGTCGGACAGAGGAACGGGCCTCTGCTCCAGCCAGTTGATCACCTGCGGAAGAAACTCGACAACCTCACATTGTGAAACTCGATCGGATTCCAGTGCTGCCTAAGCAGTGTAGCCCAAGCCGAGACCTCTGACCAGAACGCGAAGGCGGGCTCCTCAGTGCATCTGTAAGTCGCTTACCGACAGCCCCTTCTCCAGAGCCGTCAGGTACACTGCTCATTAGGAATGAGGGTCGAGAATGGCTTCAGTAACAACGTTCCTGGCTCGCACAGTAGCTCGCGACGCCGCAAACACAGCGTGTCGAGCTCGGTAAGCTCGTAGGAGAGAATCTCAAAGAGGGGAGTTCCCACCCTGTCCCAGCTGATGACTGAAAGCTGACCGCTTCGCTGCTTGTCGCAGGAACCTCTTCCTTCAAGAACTGTCAAACCCCGCTTAACGTCCCGGTGCTCCCACCGAACGATTGGGTCTCGACGCCGAGTCTTTGCAAGACGGTGACAAAGAGGCGGGATAGTGGAAGCTCTGTAGCTTCTACTTTGCCTCTCCAACCGGCATCGGTAGCGATTCCAGCGCCGGCCTGATTATCTTCATTTCCTTTGCCGAACTTGAGATACCGGCCATTCTTGAAGCCGAGATTCTTGCCGCCGGCAGAAATAATCGGGTAATTGCGAGAGAGGTGGAAGCTGCTGGAAGCAGAGCCATGCATGGCAAACGTGTTATCCAGCATGTTCCCCTTGCCGGTCGGTTCGGGAGTCTCCTTCAGTTTTTGCACGAAACGACCAAACTCTTCGGCTTGATAGCGATTATACGTGCCGAGGTTCTTCCAACCATTTGGGTTTTTGACAGCGTGCGTCAGTCCATGAGCACCACCGAGGCCGACAGCCTTTGATAAGAGGTCGTGTGGACCTTCGCCATTTTCTCGACCCAACTGAAACGTCGCCACGCGAGTTGAATCACTCAGGAAGGCAAGATAGATCAATTCATACATGGTCTGGAAATAAAGCCGGGCTTCTTTGGGATCGGCCTCTAATGTCAATTGCTGGGTATCCACCTTGGAAACAGGTGTATCAATCCATTGTTGCGCTTTCGCCAACTTAGTTTCTGTATCGCGAACTGCGTCAAGATACTGCTGTAGCGTCTGCTGATCCTGTTTCGAAAGCTTTCGTCCTAACGATCGTGTATTGGCGATGAGGAGATCCAGGGCACTCTTGCTTCTTGCCAATCTTGCGCGCGCATTTTTTCCGTTGGTCACAAAGAGCATGTCGAAGATCTGCTTCGGTTTATTCATCGCCGGAATGGGCCGCCCTTCACGATTGAAGGATTGAGTTTGCGCACCACGAGGACCACCGATTCCACCATTGGTCGACATCACCAGAGAAGAATGGCGAGTGAAGTCGCCTGCATGCGCCGCATAGACCTGATCAACAGAGACCGAGTTTTTATACGGCCCGTGGCCTCCCGTTGCCGCACCCGTCAAGTATTGATCGGCATTGGAATGGCCGTGAACTTTTCTTGCCGCGGGATGCGACAGCCCGGAATAAATCGTAATATCATTGCGCAAAGGCTCGAGGACATCGAGCACTTTGCTCAATTGGAAATCTTTCTCGCCGCCACGTGGGAACCAGCTCCAATCCTTCCAGGCAGGATCTGCCTTGAGCGGCAGGCCGACACCATCAGGATGGTAGACGCTGACAAAACGTTTCGGTGTCGCGTTTCGACTAGGGCTCGGCGCAGCAAACGTTTCAAACGATGGCAAAGCCAAAGCCACACCGGCACCATGCAGGAAATGCCGACGACTCAACGAAAATGCGTCTTGATTCACGATTCGTTCGCTCCTATTTCGCGTGAAAAATCTCACTACTGACGATCAAGCTGACCAAATCGCCAAGTCGATCACCGCGTTTTCTAAATTGCACGGTCATGTTGTTAATATCGGCATGATCGCTGAAAGACAATGGGCGACCCAGCGCATAAGCGGTCATTTTATGAACCATGGCGCTGGCCAATTGATCTTGCCGATCGGTGAGCAGGTAGCGCTTTAAGCCATCCATCCCCGCCAATTTCTGCTTGTTGAACAGGGCTGATGTCGCATCGACCGGCTTATTCTTGATTTGAGTTCGGTAGACTCCCAGGGCATCGTAGTTCTCAAAAGCGATCCCCCAAGGATCAATTTTCGCATGGCACGAAATGCAGGCTGCTTTATTCCGGTGATCTGCGATGCGCTCTTTGAGAGTCATTTTCAGAATGTCCGGATCAGTCAGATCGACTTCCGGGACATTGGGCGGTGGCGGTGGCGGTGGGTCGTGGAGAATACGTTTCAGCAGCCAAATACCGCGTTTGAGCGGATGGGAGTCTTTACCGTCGGAGTTCATCGCTAGAATTGCGGCACCTGTCAGTATTCCGCCACGATTCACTTGAGGCTTAATCGGGGCTTTGCGGAAGTGCGGGCCATAAACACCTGAAATCCCATAGTGTCTGGCCAAGCGTTCGTTGACCACGGCGTAATCGGAATGAATGAAGTCCATGACGCTGCTGTTGCGCTTCAAGACTTCATCAAAAAAGGCGATCGGCTCTTCCCGCATGGCTTCTCTTAATGAGCTGTCAGTGACATGAGTCACGCTGTTCAGGCCATCCATGCCGAGCCATTGCTGAACGAAATGTTGAGAGAATCGCCTTGAACGAGAGTCCGCCAGCATGCGTTTGACTTGAGCAGCCAAGACCTTGGGATCTTTAAGTGTTCCTTGCTGAGCGAGTTTTCGCAATTCCTCGTCGGGCACACTGGACCACAGAAAAAACGAGAGCCGGGTGGCCAATTCCACATCACTGATCGTTTTGGGACTCTTGGAACGACTGGCGGGAAGTTTTTGAGTCACGTAGAGAAACTCTGGCGTCACCAAGGCTGTGGCCAACACTTCCAACATGGCCTCTTCGAAGGTATTGAATTCCGAGCGATATTTCAAGAACAAGGCCATGAACTGATCCACCTCTTGCGAGGTGACAGGACGACGCCAAACACGCTCCATGAATCCAGTCAACACTTCACGGCCATACAATTTCTCATCACCCTTATTCTTACTCTCAACAAAAATGTCCGTATGAGTTTTGGGTGGCCACTGATCGTAGTGAGGCGCACTGATCTCGATGTAATCGATGAGAACACGGAGAGGTTCGTCTCTGTGGTGTGCATTGGAAACATTCCGGATGGACAAGAACTCATCCCGTCTGGGGAATCTTGTCAATAATTTACGGAATGGGTTGCGCTGGATTTCACTCAAAGGAATATCAAAGTGGATGTCTTCGGGTTTGTCGGCAGACACCGTAACGGCGATATCGCGCTCACTGATCACCTGAGAGAAATTCGCGTTGTTGCTGGTATGGGCACTGAAAATCAAACGCAAGCTCGCATATTCATCGGCCTGCATGGTCGTTCGACCGGCACGTATGCGAACGCGCATCATGCCCTCATCGGGAAGGAAACGGTCCAGATTCAATTTCAACTCATTGGATCGGGGCAGAACCAAAACAACGGGAGAAACAGCGGGCGTTTGACCGGCGACGGCATCAGGTTGGGGGGCCAATGTCCCACCAGAGAAGTGAATTCCCTGGCCCGTTGCTTGATTGAAAAGATGCTGCTTATTCCTGCTATTGGCAAAGTTCTTATCTGTCTTGCTGAACGTCTTCGCTTTCTTGCCCGATGCAACCTTTTTCATCTGTTCCTGCATCGAAATGATGTAGGTGACTGCTTTGGGACGCTCCCCGTGGACGGTGACTCGCTTGAGCGCTTTCAGCCCGATCTCACGATAGGTCTCGAACTGCATGGCCGACATTTGCAGCAATGCAGAACTGTTCTTGAAGCCGTCCTCGGATGCGGTTTCCGGAGGCAGGCGGCTGGCAAGAGAATAGGGCAAACCCAGCAGATCATGCAGTGCGTAGGTGTATTCGTATTTCGTCATTCGACGAAAAGACGAGTGCTCCGAATTATTGCGGCGTACGAGCGACGCCTTATTCATTTCGTCGCCGAGCCATTCGACAATGTGGCCACGATCCGCGTCGGCCAATACAAAATCCGGCTCGTCCTCGGGAGGCATCTCCGACTTGATCAAGGCATTGTAAATCTCCCGCCATCGCTCAACGTCAGGCCCCGTTAATAGGTCAGGGTTTAGCTTGTCGACACGAAGCCTGCCTTCGGACTTTTTGGGACCATGACAGGCGAGGCATTTCTTGTTCAGAATGGGCCCGATCGATTTTTGAAAGCGTGAAAGATTCGCCTTCGGAATGGCCTGGGTCGCTTTTGTGTTTTTATTTGTCTCTTTCAAGAAGTTAGACTTTTGCCGACCCAACTCTCTGACTTTTTCCAAAGTCGCTGGGTTGGTATCCACGTCAGCGGCCAGCATCGGGCCAGCGCTGCCGAGCACCATCAGAATCGTGATTCTCAGAGTATTCATGAGGCGACGTTTTCGTTTCATCCGTCTCAGCGAAGTGCGAGAGCTATTCTATGCGAGAGTTGTTTAATGCGGCGGCCAACAGAGTGGTCGAACGGAGGGACGACGTCGGCCAAATACTGAACATATATACCTAGATGGAGCGGTTCGGTCGGCACTACGGTGGCACGCCATTATAGCAGAACGGAGCGATTACAACGTTATTCGGTGACCAACCGATGTGACACCTGCCAGCCTCTCTTGACACAAAAAGGACACCCGCCGACGCCACGATGGGTGCCACTAACACATCCTGAGCCTTGAGCCAGAGGTGATGCCATGTCAAAGTCTACTAAGCCGCGTCCGACACGCAAGCCGCGAAAACCCAGTCAGCCGTTCCTCGACTTACCCTTTGTTCGCACCGAAACTGGGTGTGAGTGAAGAAGATCTTGGGGCAAATCCATGCTGTACAGATCAGGCAACTCCAAGGAGTATTTGAATGAGACATCTTAACCGAGTTGTGTTCTCTTTGCTGGTTCTTGTCGCAACGACGGCGTCGGCCGAGGAACGTGCGAATCAGGAGTCGCTGCGATTAACTCTGCCCCAGGAATGCTACGCGGTACCCGGCGTCAAAATGAGCATCTACTTTGACAACGTTGTGCTCACAAAAACTCCCGACGCATTTCAATTCCACGTCAAATGCCAGATCGGCACCGCCGGGAAGCGATCGTGGGCCGTCACACCAACCGCGGCGGATGTCGGAGAACACGATTTGACAATCACTGTCACCGGACCCAACGGCAAGCCACTTCAAGCGGCGTCGACAAAATTGCGCGTGGTTCCAGCCAACGCCGGCACGAAACGTGACATCCGTTTGTTGATCGTCGGCGACAGCCTGACACACGGGACGCTGTACCCAAATGAAATTGCGCGATTACTTTCACAGCCGGAGAATCCACGCTGGCGAATGCTCGGCACACACAAACCCAAGTCGGCAGCCAAAGGCGTCGCACACGAAGGCTACGGGGGCTGGACATGGCAACGATTCGTTTCGCAATACGAACCCAACCCCGACGGCACCTACCGCAAACGTAGCAGCCCGTTCGTGTATCTGGCGGAGAACGGCAAACCGCAACTCGATGTTGAACGTTATCTCCGCGAGGAATGTGGCGGGAAGCATCCCGACTTCGTGATCTTCATGCTCGGAATCAACGACTGTTTCAGTGCGCCGTCCGACGATGTCAAAGCGATCGACGCCCGCGTCGATGCAGTCTTCAAGCAGGCCGACATCTTACTGAGTGCATTCCGCAAAGCCGCACCGCAATCGGAATTCGGCATTTGCCTGACGACCCCGCCCAATTCGCGCGAGACGGCATTCCAGGCGAACTACAAAGGCCGGTATCCCCGTTGGGGCTGGAAGCGAATCCAGCACCGGCTCGTGCAACGACAAATCAAACAGTTCGCGAAGAAAGAGCAGGCCAAGGTCTTCGTCATCCCCACTCAATTGAACCTGGATCCCACCAACGGCTATCCGGAGAACAACGGCGTTCACCCCAACGCGGCCGGCTACAAACAAATCGGCACCAGCATTTACGCATGGCTCAAGTCGCGTCTTGAGGAAACTCGCTGACCATCCGGTTCTCGACCGCGCACTTTCTGATCGACGGAAGGAACAACCGATGATTCTCCATGTCGATATGGACGCCTTCTACGCCTCGGTTGAAGAGCGGGATCAACCCCAGCTTGTCGGGAAACCGGTCATCGTCGGTGGCACACCGGAAGGCCGTGGTGTCGTCGCGGCCGCGAATTACGTCGTTCGCGAATTCGGAGTTCACAGCGCCCTGCCAACCGCCACGGCATTGAAGCGGTGTCCGCATGCAGTCGTCTTGCGGCCAAGGATGGAACACTACGCAGCGATCTCCGCCGAGATTCACAAAGTCTTTCAACGGTACACCCCTCTCGTCGAACCTCTCTCGCTTGATGAGGCATTTCTCGATGTCACCGGCAGCGAACGGCTCTTCGGCTCCGCCGTCGAGATTGCCCGGACGATCAAGACTGAAATTCAACAGGCTGTCGACCTCGTCGCCTCGGTCGGCGTGGCCCCGAACAAGTTTCTCGCCAAGATCGCCAGCGATCTCGATAAGCCGGACGGCTTCGTTATCGTCGATTCTGACCGAGTCGAAGAGTTTCTCGACCCGTTGCCGGTCGGGCGATTGTGGGGAGTCGGTCGAGTCACCGGGCAAGTCTTCGAGCAACTGCATATTCGCACGATCGGCGACCTCCGCCGGATGCCGCTCGACTCGTTGCGTCAACGCTTCGGCAACGCGGGCGAACACCTTTACCAGCTCGCGCGCGGCATCGACGATCGGCTGGTCGTCCCCGATCGAGAGGCCAAGTCGATCTCTCACGAAACGACATTCCCCACCGACATCGCCGATTTTGAAGTTCTGCGTGCCTGGCTACTCGAATTAACAGAGCAGGTCGGTCGGCGGTTGCGGCGTCACGGTTTTCGTGGTCGAACCGTCAGCATCAAAGTCCGCTCCGCCGACTTTCGCACAATCACCCGTTCGCAAAGCCTGACCGAACCGACCGATTCGACACAAACCATCTGGGAAACGGCCGCCGACTTACTCGACAAACGCGTGCCGAAAAACCACTTCCCGTTGCGGCTCCTCGGCGTCGGCCTCAGTGGGTTCGATCACTCGGAACATTCCCAGAAGACGCTGTTCGCCGACGGCCCCGATCTCGACGCAACCGCTGACGACATCCGGGACCGATTCGGTTCCAGCTCTCTACGGCGGGCCAGCAGCTTACAACATGACGCCGAACATCGCCCCCAGCCCGAGTAATCACCCGGCAACAGAACTCCCTGATATCCGGCCGCATACGATCAACGCGGTACTAGACGCAGTTTCGCTCGGGCGTAGATTGGCAGCCCGTTCCGCGACGCTTCGGCCTGCAACTGTAAGGCCGATTCGGGGGCTCGTTTCACGTCGGGCGCGATCGTGACCACAAGGGAGGCTTGTGATTGCCCGACGGGAATCATCACGGGCTTGGCCTGGACGCCCTTTGCGGGGGATAACGAAACCGTGACTTTTCCAAATTCCGCTCGGCGGCCGATCGTCACCGTGACGAGGATCGACTGGCCGGGCTGCCATGTTGCTTGGGTGGGACTGGCCGTCAGCGTGAGCAAGTTGGGCTGACAACCCAGCATCATGGAACCTTTCGCCACATGAAAGACGGAGTAGAGCTTGCCGTCGGGGCCTTTCACATTCACCACCCCCATCACGCGACAGCGATGCGTCGTTCCTTCTGTGACGCCGGACTGAATGATCAACGGAATCATGCCGGCATCGGCATTCTTGAGAATCTCACCGGACAGAGGAACGACCGTCCCACGACGATCGGGATCGACTCCGACAAGCCGAATGCGACTGTGAAATCCTTCGTCGCGTTTGACCGAAACCGGAAACGCCTTTGCGGCCAATCGTGGCGATTCCTGAATCGTGCTGGCAGTCAACAGTTCGAACGGAACGCGCGGCCTGACGGCCAGCCAAAGGGCGACCGGTGCGGAAATCGTCGGTTTTGCAGATTGCGCGCTGGTGAACGTCTTTTTCTCTACCGCTCCGTCAACACTTCGCGCCACGATCTTGAATGGCCCCGAAACAAACCCGGCACCGCTCGCCGCCTTCAAGGTCAGGCTGACGTTGCCGGTTTTCTTCGGCGTATGTTTCACGGCTTCCACAGTCACTCCGGCTGGCAGGTCGACGGCCATCAGTTCGATCTCTTCGGCGAACCCTTCGATCGGTTCAACGCGCACCGGAATTTCGAGAGACTCTCCCGGTATCACAGCGAACTCGGCGGTCTTCACGCTGATCCGCAGAGACGGTTTCGGCGAATCGACCTGCGAACGCACCTGCATCCGGTAAATGAATCTCGGCCCTCCGCGCAAAGCGCGTTCCCGCAAAGTGAGCAGGAACTCACCGTCGGCCGGAATGGTCAAGACATATTCCGGATCGCGAGAACCGCCTGCATCGTCGATTTCCTTGATCAACGTGCCATCGCCTTTAGCGACTTTCAATAAGAGATCGGTCGGAAACCCCAGTCGGTTCGAGTCGACCTTGATCAGTAAACGATCGCCCTTTTTCGCTGTGATGCGAAAGACATCAACATCACCCGGCTTGTCAATTCGACCACCAATCACCTGCGCCAAACCGATCACCTGCGCGGTCGCGGGGGCATTGTTGGGTTCGGATTCAATCGCGACCGGCGAGTCGACGACCGGAACGACCAGTTGATTCGCAGCACCGGCGAGAGTGACGACGTGGCTTTCCCCGGTCGCTTTAACGGTGTGACTCGCCGTTTCGCCGTTCGGCAGGTTCCAGCCATGCAGCGTCACTTTTGAATCAACGCCACGTTGCACACCGGCCGGAAACGCATAGTCGAGGTAGGGGCCGTCGGTGACGGTCAGCCGGTAGACAGAGTTTGCACCGCCGGCGAGATTGAAATCGAAAATTTGCAGCGTAAATTTTCCGGGCGATGCACAACGATAGACGAGTAAAGGATCCAACCCTCGCTGGTCATCAGCAGACGCGACAACACGACCTGTCGAATCGAGCAGTCGCAGAATCGTATCGCCGGGCGAACCCAGGGCAGCCACCGCAGCGGCACAGACGATTTGTTGCCCCGCTTTCAACGAGAGTTCAAATTGGTCGACATCGCCCTTGGGATTCAGCCGACCGTTAACTGTGATTCGCGGTGTGATCGGCTGGCGGTCAACTTCGGGGTTCTCGACGATTTCGGGCAATTCGCCGACGATGAAGGCTCGAGCCGTCGAGGCACCTTGCACGCTGTGAATCCGTACGGGGCGGACACCGACTGGGGCATTGGGATCGATCGTGAGCTGCATTGCCCCTTCGGTTGTCGGATTATTCGACCGCACGCCGAGGCCACCGACCCACACGCCACAGGGGCCGGGCATGTACTTGCCGCCCATAATTACGTTCACCTGCGAGCCGCGTTGGGCACCCGCCGGGAAGAGGTAGCCGATCTGCGGCGACGTTTGTGCCAACAACGGTTGCGCCGGTTGAAGCGTCGCAACGAGAACCAGAAGACAGGCCAGGCGAATCATCACAGTCGCTTCTCAAGAGAGCCAATTAGAAAAGTTCAGCGATCGGTTTGCCGCCGTCCACAATCGGCAGCGGGCGACCCAACGCATCGTGGTAGATTTTTCGCGGGTCGATCCCCATCTTCGTGAACAATGTGGCGGCAAAGTCCTCGACCGAAAGTCGCCGTTCGCTCGGGGCGGCCCCTTTTGAGTCGGTCGCTCCGATGATCTGACCGCGTGGAACACCCGCACCGGCGGCCGCCACCGACATGGCTTGTGGCCAATGATCGCGACCGCCGTTCTTGTTGATCTTCGGCGTGCGACCAAACTCACCCAGCGCCAACACAAGGGTGTCGTCCAGCATGCCTCGATCGTCGAGGTCTTCGATCAAGGCGGAATAGGCCTGATCGAAAATCGGTAGATAACGGTTTTTCAGGTACGTAAAAATGGTCCCGTGATGATCCCACCCGGCATGCTGCACGATCACGAACGGCACGCCCGCTTCCACGAGTCGGCGCGAGAGAAGACATTGCTGCCCGACCATCGTGCGGCCGTACCTGTCGCGCGTCTTCGCCGACTCGGTGTGAATGTCGAACGCCTTCTTGGCTTGGGGCGAGGTAATCAGTTCGACGGCCTGCTCGTAGAAGCTATCGAGTCCGACGGCCGGGTCTTTTGCAGCTGCGTCGGTAATGCGTTGCAGGCTGTCGACGTTTTGCCGTAGTCGTTCCCGCCGTTGTGCGCGTCGATCGGTGACTCCTGCCGGAAGCGTGACGTCCTGCATGCGGAAGTCGGGCCGATTCGGATTGTTCGCAACGTAGAACGGAGCGTATTTGGCACCGAGAAAATTCGGCCCGCCGGAACGCAACGGCCCTGGCAAGGCAAATTGAACGTACGGCGGGATGCCGTCTTGGGCACCGTGTTCTTTGGCGATCACCGAACCGATACTGGGATGAAAACTCACTTTCGCACCGCAGGCCACCTTGATGGGTGTGCGACGGCCCGTGGTCAGGTAATGGTTGCCTCCGCCGTGACCGGGGTCGTGATGTGCGATCGAGCGAATGATCGTCAGCCGATCCATCAGCTTCGCAGTGCGTGGAATGTGCTCGCTGAAATCGACACCACTGACGCTTGTGGGAATGGTGTCGAACTCGCCGCGAATTTCGACCGGCGCATTCGGTTTTGGATCGAACGTTTCGTGATGGCTGGGGCCGCCATCCATCCAGATGAAGATGCATTGTTTCGCGGAGTTGTTCTCCGCAGCAGTCACCTGCTGTGCGCGTAACAATTGGGCCAGCCCCAGTGCGCCCAGTCCGGCCTGCACGAAATTTCGACGCGAGAGGCCATCGCAATAGCGGTGGGTCATGTCAGTCTCCGATCAACGCGAACTCAATGATTCAAAACGAATTCCGCCGTATTCAGCAAGGCCCACATCACATCTTCGGCCGCCTGACGACGATTACTTTCAGGATCGGCAAATGCCCCGCGGGCCGACTGCAATTCTCTCTCATTCGGCGAACGATTCAGGGTCGCCAGGTAGAGTTCTTCGATGATTTCATCTGTCGTCCGCTTGCTACCCACCAGCCGCGCCACACGCCCCGAAGACGATTGGATTCGATCATTAACCAAAGGGGCGTTCATCAAATGCAGAACCTGAGCCAAGCTGGTCTCCGAAGTGCGTTCGCATTCGCAAACCGTTTTCCGTTCGGGCCGGCCGAACACATCGAGAAAACCCGACGGCAGGCGGTTGTTCCAAAGTTGAACGGCGCGTGTGCCCGGCGGCATTCCGACGAACGTCGCTTTCGTTTCCGTCACGTCGCAGACGGCATCAAGCAGCACCTCGGCCGACAATCGTTTCCGATACGCCCGCGAGAAATTATTGGTATCGAGCACGTTCCACCGATTGGGCAACGAACTGAGTCCGTACGCTTTTGCGCTGGTGATCGTGCGAATGAGATGTTTCAGATCGAAATCGTGCTTCACGAAGTCAGCCGCCAAAGCATCCAGCAATTCATCGTTTGTCGCGGGATTCGTGTCGCGCATGTCGTCAACCGGCTCGACAATTCCGCGTCCCATGTAGTGCGCCCACACGCGATTGACCAACGCCCGCGCAACGAACGGGTTGTCGCGCCGCGTCATCCAATCGGCCAGATGTATCCTTCGATCAACGCCCGGTTCCGACTCATAAGGCTCACCGCCTAACACCTGCGGTGTGACAAGTTTCCCCGTGCGCGGATGCTTCACATCACCTTTGATTCCGGCGTAAAGCAGCTCTTCTCCGTTCGTGCCGCGCTTCCGAGTCAGCCGAGGGAAGAACGCCGCCAAGCCGTAGAAATCACCCTGGCCCCATTTTTCGTAGGGGTGATGATGACACTGAGCACACTCCAGCCGCACGCCAAGAAAAATCTGACTGACGGCGATCGTCAGGTCGTTCGGCTTGGCGAATCCCTTGTAGAAATTCACTGGCAACTCACGCAGACTGCTGCCCTGAGCCGTCATGAGTGCGCGGACGAACTCATCATACCGCATGTTCGCACGGAACGACTTGCGGAGCCAGCGGTCCAGCAGCATGGCGCGCTTGGCTCCCAACTGTTCGGGATTCACACGCAACAGGTCGGCCCATTGCAACGCCTGATAATCGGCGTACTCCGGTCGGTCAAGAAGATGATCGACAAGCCGAGTTCTCTTGTCGGCTGCCTTGTCGCTTTGAAACGATCGCGTTTCTTCGACATTGGGTAAACGGCCGATGCAATCGAGAAACACCCGCCGCACGAACGTCGCGTCATCGCAAGCCGTCGAAGGGGCCAGATTGAGCTTCTTCCATTTCGCCGCCACGAGTTGATCGATGAAATGTTTTGAATCCCAGCTTGCCAATTGTGCGGCCGGCTCGTCTGTGAAATTCATCGGCACGGTCACGCGAAACGTATCGACGTACCCCATGTAGCTGGCCATGATGGCCGCTTCGCCACCGTGACGACTGATCGACACCAGCCCATCATCATCAACAGTCGCCAACCCTTCAGCGTTGGATTCGTACAACGCCAGGTGCGTCACATCACGCGTTGATTCGTCGGAGTACGTGGCCGTCACAATCACCCGTTGTTTTGTTCGCGGATCAAGCACACGACTGGATGGGGTCATTTCGATTCCGACCAGCGTCGGCTCAGCGGGCGCGGCTGACAGCATTCCCTGTTTGATCCAGCGCACCAGTTGTTGGTACTCGCGCGAGTTTTCCGGGAATCGCCGACCACCACCGTGTGGAATCCGATTCGAGGCCTTGCCTAACAGCAACGACTTCTCAGGATCGGCCGGAAAGATTCGTCGTCCGCGCGACTCACTTGTCAAAGTATGCAAATCGAAATCCGGATCGAATCCAAACAGCGACAACTTAAACCCATTCCGTCCCGCCTGCTTGCCATGACAGCCTCCCGAGTTGCACGAGGCCTTCGACAGCAGTGGTTCGATGTCGTTCGTGAAACTGACCGGTAACGAGATGCCGGCTTGCGCGACCGTCACGCGAATCGAGGCGGACAGCTTGCCGAGGCGGGCCGTGATCGTTGTAGCTCCATCCCGAACCGGGCGAACCACCCCCTGCTTGTCAACGACGGCAATGTTCGAGTCGGCCGATGAGAACGTGGCGACCATGGTCGCGTCGGCCTCTTTGCGACTGGCAAATTGCGAGAGGAGTAATTGCTGCTGTGCATCGCGTCCGACAAGACGGATCGCTGTCGGACTCAACTCAACACGCGGCGATTGCGCAGCGCACTGCTGTGTCGATGCTCCGATGAGCAAGACACAGGACGCAAGAACGATCAGCCATTGCCTGTTCAGCGAAGCGATCAATTCCATCTCCTGGACGAGCCTGCGGTTTCCACACCGATTTGAAAGCAAACCGATCAAATTGTGCCAAAGACATCTATCAGTATTCAGTATAACCGATAGCTCGGGGATTTCCGATGGATTATTCGGATCTCGCCGATCAGTCGGCCGTGATGTCCAATAGCCGTTGTGCCAGCAGCATTTCGGTGCCTGCCAGGCCGAGTGAATAGAACAGTGTGGTCTCACTCGCTTTCCGGCGACCTTCGACCGTGCCGGCCACGATCGACGAGAGTTCTTCCAAGCAGTCGAAATGCTCGGTTCCCTGCAGGATAAATCGATCTCCCGTCTTGTCGACCTGGGCTTTGGTGTCGGTGATGAATCGATTCGTCTGCGAAATAACGTCGAGGTCCAGTTCCGTTTGATCTTTGAACTTCGGACCGATGTTGTTGATGTGGACTCCGGGTTGAAGCCAATCGGCTTGAAGTACCGGCGCGGAACTGATCGTGGCGGTGATCACGATCTCGGCCTTCTCGACCGCCGCGCGAGCCGAGTCGACCGCTTGGACTTCGCGTCCGAGTTTATTGCTCATCTGCTTGGCGAATTGCTGGCGATTCTCTTCGTTGCGGCTGAAAACTTTGATCGTTTTCAAGTCGCGCACCGCAGCGGCCGCTTCCAGTTGGGTCGCCGCTTGGGGGCCGGTGCCGATGACGCCCAGCGTTTTAGCGTTGGGATTGGAAAGGTGTTTGATCGCCACCCCGCCGATCGCCCCGGTGCGGATCGGCCCCAGTAGCTTGCCGGCGACCAACCCCACCAGCGCGCTGGTGCGGCCGCAAAACACGACCACCAACTCGTCGCGTTTCGGTCCACCGAGATGTTTCAGGTCGTAAACGCGAAAACCGGCCAACGGGTTTTCGCCTTGCGTGCCGCCGACGGTGAAGATCATGTTGCCCGCTTCGCCCAAGTCGACCGCCACGCGAGCCGGTGCCTGAAGCGTGCCGGCGGCGTGCAATCGAAAGGCGTCCTCCATGCACTCGACCGCGTCGCTCATCGAAAGATGTCGACGGACGTCGTCGTCGGTCAGCAGCCGGTATTCATGCTGAGCCATCCGCCACCTCACTTGCTTCTAAGAGACTGCGGTTCAGTTCGTCATCACTCGCACGGGACGCGCAATCAACCGGGGGGTGACGCAGGTTCTTAATCGCGATGCGAAGTCCAACTGTGCTCTGGTTCGTACCCGATGAGCGTTCGGGCCTTTTTAATGCTGATCACGCTCTCGCGGTCGGACAGCGGACGGCGGATTTCTACTTGCGGGGCGAGTTGGCGAAGAAGCGTTTCTGTTGGGGCATCGAAACGTATGTCGGCAGCGGCGATGTACATCGCTTCGTGTCCTTGCACATCGGCCCGAAGTGCCAAACAGCAAGCCCGCGCGGCGTCGCGAACGTCAACGTAGGGCCACATCACGAAACGCACACCGTCGTCGGGGCAAGGCGTCGCCCAGGGGAGTGCAGGGTAGCCATCCGTTTGAATCACGTTCATGATCCGCAGGCTGATCGCCGTCAAGTTCGCCCGCCGACATGCGGTGGCACAAATTTCTTCGCCGATCACCTTCGACAGTCCGTACCCTTCCAACGGAGTCAGACGATGCGCTTCGTCAACCGGTACATAGTCCGGCCAATAATGGTCCGCCTCGGCATGCCAGCCGAGAGTAAAAACGGTGGACCCGAAAACAATCCGTGAGAGACCGTGAGCAACAGCCGCCTCGGCGATGTTGTACGTGCTGGAGACGTTGATATCGAACGTGGCCGACTGCGTTCGCATTCGCGGCCCCGGCACAGCCGCCAGATGCACGACCGCCTCGCAGCCCCGCAGCACATCGTAGGCTTCGCCTGCCTGCGTGATGTCGGCCAACACGGAATCGCAGGGGCAATCATCACGCTTCGTGATGTCGACCGATAAAACAGACTCGCCCTGTGAAACGAGCATGTCCACCACCACACGACCCAACCGTCCCGAGCCTCCCGTAACAACCACTCGACTCATGTCATCGCTCCCGTCCCGACACCTCAACATTGGCAGCCGACACTCTTATCCAACGGCTCGTCCGCAAGCCGTACGCTGCTCACTCACGGTACAGGCTTGGGGAACATCTTCCAAGCACTCGCCACCTGGGCTGCTCAATGTTGAAACCAGGATAGGTCGTGGCGACGTCGGCTTGGAGTGGGTACCATTCATCTCAAGCCGTTGGTGACAAGATGAGTCGCAGTTCTCGAAAAGTACAACACAAAGGGAAACCATGAAAACCGTACTCGCCTTTCTGTTACTCGTGTCCGTCGCGCAGGCGCAGAAACTGACATCCAACATTCCTTACGCCAACCCGGCCCACGAGCGCCAAGTCCTCGACATCTACGCGCCCGACGGTGCAAAGAACCTCCCCGTCATCTTCTGGATTCACGGCGGCGGCTGGGTGACGGGGGACAAAACGAGCGTGCAGATCAAGCCCCGCGTGTTGACCGCACGCGGCTTCGTGTTCGTCTCGACGAACTACCGCCTGTTTCCGGATGTGGAAATGGATGTCCTCACGCGGGACGTTGCCAAGTCATTGGGTTGGGTGCATAAGAATATCGCCCAGCATGGGGGCGATCCGAAGCGGATTTTCGTGATGGGACATTCCGCCGGCGCGCAACTGGCCGCCTTGCTCTGCACCGACGATCGCTACCTGAAGGCAGAAGGCGTTCCGTTTAGCGTCCTCAAGGGATGCATGCCCGTGGACGGAGACACCTACTACATCCCGGCTGTCATCCTGACGGCCGAGTTCCGCCAAATAGTGTATGGCCTGCCGCTTCCGAGCGTCGGCCACCGCGTCAAGTTCGGCAACGACCCCAGAAAACACATTGATTTCTCAGCCGTCACACATGTGGCGAAAGGCAAAGGCATCCCGCCCTTCTTGCTTCTGCATGTGGCCGGACACCCCGACACCAGGGCACAGGCACGACATCTCGGCGCGGCCCTCCAAGCAGCCGAACTCCCCGTCAAAGTGTTTGGTGCAAGGGGAACAACCCACACCAAGCTCAACAACGACCTCGGCTTGCCCGACGACCCGGCCACAAAAGAGATGTTCAAGTTCCTGGATTCACTGGTCCGGGCCAAGAAATAGGCGGCCGGGTGTCGTCAGGAACGATCAGGAAAAACCACGAAGACGCGAAGACACAAAGAATGGGCCACTGATAACGCGGATGCACGCAGTTTTTCGCGGAAACAACACAGACTTTATCTGCGATGATCCGCGTACGAAGTCAGCGTGCCGACAGGCCTGCGGGCTATTCTTCGTTTAACGAGTTGCGATGGATTGACGCTCAGAATCGATTCGCGCATCCTGAGTGTCGCAGCTGAGAGTCGCTGTCAACAAGACACCTCATCCCGACGGGGATAGAGGATCGCTTTGAAATGTTCGACGGGAGTACCGCTATGACGTTTAGAACCGCACTCTGCACCGCAATCCTGCTTTCTTGTGGCGTCAATCTCATCGCGGCAGAACGCGACGCGAACTGGCCGCGCTGGCGCGGTCCACAAGACAACGGCAGCATCGACAGCGGAAACTACCCCGTCCAATGGAAACCCGACGGCGTGCTGTGGAAGAGTGAGTTGCCCGGAAAAGGATGCTCCACGCCTATCGTCTGGAACCAGCGGATTTACGTCACGGCCCCCGTCGATGGACGCGATTCGCTCATCGCGTTGGATTGGTCGGGGAAACGACTCTGGCAGACCGGTTTTGGAAAAGAGAACCCCGGCAAACACCGTAACGGATCAGGATGTAACCCGTCACCCGCCACCGATGGCGAGAGTGTGTTTGTGGAATTCAAAAGCGGAACGCTGGCCGCAGTGAGCCTGGAAGGCAAGATTCGCTGGCAAACCAACTTCGTCGAGAGCTTCGGCAAAGACACTCTGTTCTGGGACCACGGCACGTCCCCCGTGCTGACTAAAAAATATGTCATCAAGGCCCGGATGCACAAAGGCGAGTCGTGGTTGGCAGCGTTCGACAAAGCCACGGGCGACATGGAATGGAAGGTGCCGCGGAACTACGAAACGCCGACCGAAGGCGATCATGGTTACGCCACCCCGCTGGTCATTCAACATCGCGGTCAGGAAGCACTGCTTGTGTGGGGCGCTCAACACCTCACGCTGCACGATGTCACCAACGGCAAGGTGTTATGGACGTGCGGCGATTTCAATCCTGAGTCGAAAAGACTCTGGCCATCTATTGCGACGCCTGTCGTGGTGGGTGACATCGCTGTGATTGCCTTCGGTCGCAACGACCGGGGCATTCCTCGGCTGCACGGAATTCGGCTGGGCGGACAAGGCGACGTCACCGACACGCACCGCGTTTGGAAGCGAACCGATATCGGAACCTTCGTGCCGACGCCGGTGGCCTACCAGGGAAAGATCTACCTCGTCGGAGACAAAGGCCGCATCGATTGTTTGGATCCCGTCACCGGAAAGACGCTCTGGACCGACGCCTTTCCCAAACATCGCGCCAGGTTCTACGGGTCACCGTTGATTGCCGGGGGCAAACTTTATGTACCCCGTGAAGATGGCGTCGTGTTTGTGGCCGATGTAAAAGACGGATTCAAATTGCTCGCCGAGAACGCAATGGATGAACCGATCATTGCATCCCCCGTTCCCACATCGAATCGATTGCTCATCCGAGGCATACGAAACCTGTTTTGTATCTCCGCAGAGTAGCGCGTTGTGGGTTCTTTGCTCCCGCCGCGATGAACTGCCCGAACGCGATACGCATTGACTCAAAAAAGGAAACGGCAATGAACTGTTTTGCTCTCCTTGTTGCCGCGATGATGGTGCAGGCGACCGCTGCGCCTGTTTTTTGTGGTGAATCGAAAGACGCCTTGGCTCAAGAGTTCCTGGAAACGAAATCCAAAGCCGAAGCGGGAGATGTCGACGCGCAGTACAAGCTGGCCGCTCTCCATAAGGCCGGCAAAGGAACGGCCAAAAACGCAGTGGAAGCCGTGAAGTGGTATCGGCGTGTCGCGGCACAGAATGACGCGCGAGGGCAAAGCATGCTCGGCGTGATGTACACCAATGCCAGCGGTGTGAAGCGTGACTACGATCAGGCGATTATTTGGTTTCGCAAGGCGGCCGCCCAAAACAGCGCCCATGCGAAATACAATCTCGGCTACATGTATGCCGTCGGTAAAGGTGTCACTCAAAACCAGGTTCAAGCCACCGCCTGGTACCGCCAGGCGGCCGAACAAAACGACGCCGGGTCGCAACGCATCCTCGGCAGCCGATACGCCTCCGGGCGAGGAGTCGACAAAGACCTCGTCCAAGCCCACGCCTGGACCCAAGTCGTCCTGCAACGCGGCGGGGCAGCGGCCAAGAAACAATTGCTCGCGATCGAATCGAAAATGACGCCCGCCCAAATCGCTGCGGCCAACAAAGTCGCGAAAGCCATTTCCGCCAAGCTGGCAAAGCTCGAAAAAAAATGAAGCCTCGCGACTGCGACGCTCGTCACGATGAAACGAAAACACCCGTGTCGGAAATCCGACACGGGTGTTGATGAGAAGTCTCTTGGTCGCCGTGGCCGATTAGCCTGCGAAGTTCAGGCCGGGGTCTTTTTCGTCTCCGCCTTTGGCTTTGAAGTTGAACGACTTCTCGCCGGTCCGCTCGATCGTCCCTTCCAGCTTCTGGCCGTCTTCGCGGTTCAGAATCAGTTGGTTCCCTTTCATTTCAAACTTCCCGGCGATCGATTGTTCTTGATCGCCCGAAGCCATGTCCCAGGTGAAACTGCCGTCCTGCTTCAGGGTGGCCGTGATGACCACACCCTCGGCTGGCTTGGCGGTCCAGATGCCGACCATACTTTCGGCGTCGAGCGGTCGAACATCAGCCGGCGTTTCGTTTGGTTGCACGACTGTTCTGTTCGAGTTATCGACGACCACATTCGGAGCTGGCGTTTGAACAGGGACAACCACCGGGACAACCACCGTGCCGTAAGTCGGTTCGCAGAAGTTGTAGTACGTCGGGGCACAGTTGTTGGGCACGTAGCCCCAGCAGTAGTTGCGAACGTAGGGCCGGTGGTAGACGTGGCGACCGAAGTTCCACCAGAAGTGGCGACGGTGGCCGTGGGTGTTGTGGTGGTTATTGTGATGACCGTTGTGATTATTGTGGTGTCCGCCGAAGAACGACTTGTTGACACCCGTCTTGATAGGAGACGAAGGCCGTTTGATGTCGGACAGTTTGATTCCCTGCGGACGACGAATCGGAGACGACCCGATCTTGGTCGGCCGTTTGACAACATTGCGAGTCGGCAAGGTGCGAGACGGTGTGCGAGTCGGCGTGATGCGTTTGACCGACGAACTGCCGATGCGTCGCGAGCTCCTCGAACGATTGCTGCTACCAAATCGTGATCCAACGGAACGGCTACTGCCAATACTGCGACCGATTGAACGGCGGCTACTCGAACTGCGGCTGCCTCCAAATCGACTCCCCGCCTGCATCTCGGCGACGGCAGCCAACACGATTCCCATTCCCAACACGGCGGCGACGAGGTTCTTGCTGAAGCGTTTCATGGTTCTGTCCTTTTCGTTCCGGGGTAAGTGGTTTCCTCTGACACTTGCCCAAGCGAAAGACCGAGCCATCTGTTACAGCCGTGGGGGGAGTTTTTTGAGAAATGTTGCCAGATGACATCGAAGGTCGACGTAACATATACTTATCACATAGGTTACAAATCCAAAGAAAACCACGGGGAACACGGGGATAAGAGAGTGACCGCGCGGCCTTTGCTCACCGAGGCGAGCCGTGGGCGTCAGCCTACGGATTGTGTCCTGCAACACGTCATCGCGCAACCATTTGCACGAGGGGTAGCATCGTAGCGACTGTCTTCGGTTACAACTTGAATTCCAAGACACTCGCTACAACTTCCAGGAGCAACAACCGTGAAGAAACCCTGCATCGTCATCGCGTTGATGTTGCTTGCCTGCCATTCACCCGTCGTCGCGGCGGTTCGATGATCGCTCATTGGCCGCAGGGCATCGAACGTGAGGGCGCATTAGTTCGCGGCGTCTCGCATCTGATCGACATCATGCCGACGGTGCTCGATGTCACCAAGACCAAGCCGGCCGACCAGCAAATCAAAATGGACGGCCAATCATTCGCCACGGCCTTCGGCGGTGAAGACCACGTGGGTCGCAAGTCGATCTTCTTCGACCACGCGAGAGGCCGCGCGCTGCGGTATGGGGATTGGAAGATCGTTGTCCAGAAGACCGGGAAGAAGTTCCGCTGGGAACTTTACAACCTGAAGCAGGATCCGTTGGAGTTAAAGAACCTGGCGAGTAAGATGCCCGAGAAACTTGCGGAGTTAACGGCGATCTGGCAAGCCGAATCAGCCCGTCACGCGCGGCAGGCGAAGCGGGAGTAATCTGACGCAGACGAGCCGGGCGTGTCAACGTCCGGGTGTGAGACTAACAGAGGAGAACAACACCAATGAGTTTGGCAGAGATCGTACAGCGAGGCTGGGAGGCGGTGGGTGCCGGGGATTTCGATGCGCTGGTCGCTGACTACGTGGAGGACATGACGTTCATCATGCCGGGGCAGGCCGACGTCCTTGAGGGACGGCAGGCGCTCCGCGCGGCGCTGGATGGCCTGGGGGAGATTCTCCCGCCCGGTTTTGAAATCACGGGACTGCGTCAGCTCGAAGGCGACAACGAAGTCGTCTCGATTGTTGAGTGGAAGTCCGAGAAGATCGCCGGTTCACAGTTGACCGTGCTGTTCAAGTTCAAGGGCGACAAGGTTTACGAGGAACGGTGGTTCGTCGACACGGAGCAATGGAAGAGTGCGTTCTGAGTAGAAGGTCTGCTGGGACGAGTCCCAGCAGATAAGAGACGCACGTTGATCCCGGATAGGCCAGCGTTCAACCTTGACGACCGAACCGGGGCGGCGTCTACTAAGGTCCGCAATTCCGGATCTCCAAAGCGATGAGTTAATGAACGCGAAATGAGCGATGCTGGGACTCGTCCCAGCCTACCGAACTACAGGTGACACGACGTGGCAACCTATCTTTGCGTTTTTCCAGTCTCCGATTCACACATCGACTTCATCGTGGAGAATCCGGATACGCTCTACGCCTACGTCGACGGTCAAAGCCCCACCATCACTTCAGCTCCGCCTGCAAAACCAACACTTTGGCAACGACTCACTGGCAACACACCAGAGCCAAAAGCAACGTCTGAAATCCCTGCCAATTGGCCTGATTCCGAGGCCACGATGATTGGCCCGGAAATCAATCATCGAAACGTTGACCTATTTCACCTCATTCTGAACGGGACCACAGACTTCGTGACGGGCAGCGGCTCCATATTTCAGGCGTGGCTCGAACCACAGTCTGATCGTACGCAAGCAGCGATTGATGTCACCGGTGACAACGAACATTTTGCATTTCATTCAGACCAGCTACCAGCCCTCCTTGAATTGACTTCGAGTGTTGACGTGGAGAGGGCAACGACGTGCTTTATCCAGTGGCTGCGTGCCAATGGCGATGACTATACCCCCAGTGAGGATGAGTGCGATGAAATGGTAAGTGAATTCGTACAATTCGGGGATAGCATCCGTGCGGCAATCAGCAAGTCTCAAGGTCTCATCTGGATCAGCAGCTGACCCGGTGGTAGAGCTTTTTTAGTCAATCGCGCAACCGCCTTCCATCAGTTAGAAGGCCGTCGATTCCCGGAAGCCCCGTTTGCCCGGCTGCAGACGCTCGAACGGGGCGGAATGCGACACCTTTCACGCGCCGGTTGATATCAACCGGGGGGATCCCCACAGCGTTTTTTTTTCTGACGCACGCGACACCGGACGGGCAGATAAGCTTTGCTCGCCAATCAACAACCGAAAAAACGATAGCCCGCTGACCTGAAGGTACGCGGACTTCGTTCGCGGATTAACGCAGATAAAATTCAGAAAAATCTGCGCCAATCCGCGCAGCGCAGCTCCGCGTCATCTGCGGCCTATTCGAGCGCAAGCCCGACGTGACCTCACGGCAGCGCGGTTGCGCCCATCAGGTAGCGGTCGCATTCTCGCGCGGCGCCGCGGCCTTCGTTGATGGCCCAGACGATCAGGCTTTGGCCGCGACGACAATCACCGGCGGCGAAGATGCCTTCCACGTTCGTCGTGAACTGCTCGTGCTCGGCTTTGTAGTTCGAGCGGCCGTCGAGTGTGACGCCCAATTGGTCGGCCACCGGGGATTCCGGACCAAGGAAGCCGAGGGCGAGGAAGACCAGGTCGGCTGGGTACTCGCGTTCGGTCCCTTCAACGCGACTGAAGGGAGGGCCGTTCTTGACGGGTTTGGACCAGTCCACTTCACAGGCCTGCAACGCACGCACGTGACCGTTGTCGTCGGACAGAAATTCGATTGTCTCGATACAGAACTCGCGGGGGTCGTCGCCGAACTTGGCGGCGGATTCTTCGTGGCCGTAGTCGGCTCGGAAAATTTTCGGCCATTGTGGCCAAGGATTATTGTCGGCTCGTTCGCCCGGTGGTTGCGGGACGATCTCGAAGTTGACCAGGCTCTTGCAGCCATGACGCATCGAGGTGCCCAGGCAGTCGTTGCCCGTGTCGCCTCCGCCGATGACAATCACATGTTTGTCCTTGGCGGAAATGTACTGGCCGTCATCGAGTTGGCTGTCGAGCAGGCTTTTGGTGTTGGCGTGTAGGAACTCCATCGCGAAATGCACACCACCTAAGTCACGGCCGGGGATAGGCAAGTCGCGCGGTCGCGTGGCGCCGGTGCAAAGGACGACGGCATCGAAGTCGTTCTTGAGCTGGTCGGCGGTGATGTCTTTGCCGATTTCGGTTTCGGTGACGAAGGTCACGCCTTCATCGGCGAGCAGGTCGACCCGTCGTTGGACGACCCATTTTTCGAGCTTCATGTTGGGGATGCCGTACATCAGCAAGCCGCCGATGCGATCGGAGCGTTCGTAGACCGTCACCGTATGCCCTGCGCTATTCAGCTGCGCGGCGGCCGCAAATCCAGCGGGGCCTGACCCAACAACAGCGACCGTTTTGCCGGTGCGTGAGGCGGGCGGGTTCGGTGTGATCCAGCCTTCCTCGAAGCCGCGATCGACAATCGAGCATTCGATGTTCTTGATGGTCACGGCAGGTTCGGTCACGCCCAAACAGCACGACCCTTCACACGGAGCGGGGCAAACCCGGCCGGTGAATTCGGGGAAGTTGTTTGTTTGGTGCAGACGATCGAGGGCTTCACGCCAGCGGTCGTTGTAGACCAGGTCGTTCCACTCGGGGATCAGGTTATTGACGGGACACCCGGCGGCCATGTTGGCCATGAGTTCGCCCGTGTGACAGAACGGAATCCCACAATCCATGCAGCGCGCGCCTTGCTGTTGCAATTCGGCGGTCGGCATGTGCTCGTGAAATTCGTTCCAGTCGAGAACCCGCAGTAACGGATCCCGATCAGTGGGAACTTGACGAGGGTATTCTTTGAATCCGGTGGGTTTGCCCATGATTTGGCTCGTATTGGTTTGATTGACCACAGAGGAACTCAGAGGAGATTTCTTGCCGACGGATGTTGTCATCCATTAGGCCAATTGACTCGCCTGTAGTTTTTCTCTGTGCTTCTCTGTGACCTCTGTGGTTAGTTCATTTCAGTTGTCGTTGATCATTCTCTTGATGCCGTCTTTCAGGCGACGGACATTGAAGTTCAGAAGTAGCCCCAGGCGTTTGCGGCTCATCTTCAGGTAGGACAGCAATTGTGCTTCATGGATTGGTAATAGTTGGTCGATCGCTTTCAATTCGACGATGACTGTGTCTTCAACAAGCATGTCGATTCGGTAGCCGACATCGATACGAACATCCTCGTACATCACTGGCAGTTCAACTTGTGTCTTGACTTGAAGTCCTCGTTGTCGAAGTTCATAGG
>Ga0302139_10000151_pt1 | contig 29709 bp, 23 predicted proteins | sample CBN3_331_MG_FD_203104 | JGI IMG/M metagenome (GOLD analysis project Ga0302139, IMG submission 203104) | Marine microbial communities from Western Arctic Ocean, Canada - CBN3_33.1 | ecosystem: Environmental > Aquatic > Marine > Oceanic | place: Canada: Western Arctic Ocean | collected 2017-09-15 | reverse complement strand
TTCGGGCACAGTGAACGGACCGCCGGGTTCATCGGCGAAGGCCACCTGCATAGTCGCGCCACGCGCCCCACCACCGTAGCCGCTCCACAAACGAACCTGTTTGATCTGTTTGGCTTTGCCGAAGTCGACAACGAAATGACTGCCGGGATTCCAGATGAATCCCGCGTCGACGGCTTTTCCGGTCACGTTGCGGACGCCATACGGTCCGGGATTACCGAACGCCCCTGGAACCGGTGGATACTGGAACGTTTTCGGGTCGCCGGGATTGCTGCTGCTGGCCTCCTCGATCCGTGTCGCCGCATCATGGGCTCCCTTCACCACGATCATCTTTGTGTCACGCCACTGCCGAACGACTTCTGCCATTTCTCCTTCAGGTGGCAGCTCATTCAGCGACTCCCAGAGCAGCCGCAGATACTTCGGACTCAGCGTTCGTCCCGCTGCGAGTTCCTGTTGCGCGGCAAACTCCTCCAGCGACAGGTCGACTGCCGGATCACGGTAGCGGTATCGCAACGTTGCCTTGAGGTAGTCGGCCAGAGGGAGTCGCCCCTCGCGGTCGGTGTACCGGGAATAGAAGTCCTTGATTCTCTGGGCCGCTTCGGCAATCCAGTCATGCCGATCGCTGCTCGGCGAGAAGCGAACCCCGGTCGGCGTCAGAACGGCATGTGCGGACACCTGCCGCGCAGCGTCAAGGTACTTCGGGAGCAGGTCCGGCGCCATGAACAGCGATTCACCGGTGTTGGCAAACCCTTCGCCGGCCACCGAATCTTCCAGGAACCTCTTCGCCGGCCGCAGGTCGACACCGGTCAGGTCACGAACCGAGTAGCTGTATTCCGCCTTGGTCAGACGCCGCATCAGCACCAGTCCCGGATCACCGGCACGGTCTCTCGCATCGGCCAACAGGTAACTCTCGGACCATTCGATCAGCCGCTTTCGATCAGCCGCTGACGGCTGAGGGCTGTTCCTGGGAGGCATCTCCCCGTCGCGGAGCCGTCGCAGCACTTTCTGCCAGGTTCGCGAGTGACTGCGAACGTCAGCAACTGTCCCGAAACGGGCGAGATCCAGTCCCCCCTTTTTCTTTTCGGCCGAATGACACTTCAGACAGTGTCTCTGCACAAGTGGGAGGATTCGTTCTGGATACTCTTCCGCCAACCGGACCAACGACTCCTCGGCAAATGCCGGCGTTTCCAGTTCGGCCACACTGCTATCGACCACCGGATCTTCGGCCGGCTCGAATCCGCACCCCACAAAAAGCAGCGAGAGTAGCAAGCAGACACGCAGTCGTGTCATGTCGACACCTGGTAATCGAGCAAAGAAGTCCGCGGTAATTCTACTGCAATTCTCACCTCATCACAGCAACATCCGCGTGACGATGCCGTACGCCCACATCGGCCTGAACGATCAGGCCAGGTCGGTCGCGGCGATTCCCGCACCGCAGATCCCGCGTCCTCCACTCCCGGAACCAATTCCCTGGAAGTGAACACCGACAACTACCCGCGCGGCTGGGTTAGTATGTCGTCAACGACATTGCCATGAACGTCCGTCAAGCGATAATCCCGCCCCTGGAAGCGGTAGGTCAGTCGTTCATGATCGATTCCCAGGCAGTGCAAAATCGTCGCATGAAAATCATGCACATGCACCGGATTTTCCGTGATGTTGTAGCAGTAGTCATCGGTCTTGCCGTGAGTTAGTCCCGCTTTCACACCCCCGCCAGCCATCCAGAGAGAGAAACACCGCGGATGATGATCGCGACCAAATGCATTTGGGTTGCCTTGCGCGTAGACAGTACGACCAAATTCTCCGCCCCAGATAACCAGCGTATCCTTCAGCATGTCACGTTGTTTCAGATCAGCAATCAATGCCGCTGATCCCTGGTCGGTCTCCCTGGCAAGCACTGGCAAGTTCTTAGCCGCATTACTGTGATGATCCCAGCCACGGTGAAACACCTGGATAAAACGCACTCCGCGTTCGGCCAGCCGCCGCGCCATCAGGCAATTTGCCGCATGAGATCCCGGTTGTTTTGCCTCTTCGCCGTACAGCTTGAACGTGCTTTCCGGTTCATCGGAAAAGTCCGCCAGTTCGGGAACCGAAGTCTGCATTCGGTAGGCCATTTCATACTGCGCAATGCGAGTGGTAATCTCGGGGTCACCAACTTCTTTCAGACGCAACGCGTTGAGCCTGGCAAGTTGATCCAACCAGGATCGGCGACTCGCCAAACTACCACCGGCGGGATCATTCAGATAAAGGACGGGATCCCCCTGGCTGCGAAATTTCACTCCCTGGTACTTGGATGCCAGAAACCCACTTCCCCACAACCGGTCATAGAGCGGCTGAGCCTCGCCAAAGGTATTACGAGTGAGCATGACCACGAATGCCGGCAGATTTTCGGTCTCACTGCCCAGCCCATAACTCAGCCAGGCTCCTAGACTCGGTCGCCCGGGCTGCTGGTGACCCGACTGGAAAAACGTCACTGCCGGGTCGTGATTGATCGCTTCGGTGTGCATCGACTTGATGACACAAATGTCGTCGGCCACGCCACCCAGATGAGGCAACAGTTCACTCAGCCAGAGTCCTGATTCACCATGCTGGCAGAACTTGAAGGGTGACTTGACGACCGGGAACTTCTTCTGGCCAGCCGTCATGCCAGTCAGCCGTTGTCCGCCCCGAACGGTCGCAGGCAACTCCTGCATATGCAGCTTGTCCAGCGACGGTTTGTAGTCGAACAGATCGACATGCGAGGGAGCGCCAGACTGCAGCAGATAGATCACGCGTTTGGCCGTGGGTGCAAAATGCGGAACACCTGGCAACCCGCCGTTGCCAGCCACAGCACCTGGTTTCTGAGCGACCGTCTCTCGATCTTGGTTCAACAGGTGAGCCAACGCGGCCACACCGATCCCGGTACTGGAACGGCGAAAGAACTGCCGCCGGTTTTCAATCAGTCGTGATTCCCACCAGGCGTGACTCATTGCCTAACCTTTCGAAATCGCTTCATCTAGATTCAATAACATCCGCGTCACACTGGTCCAAGCTGCCTGTTCGACCATGTCGAGTTGAGACAACTGACTGGTCTGGCCAACCTGCAGGAGCTTCTTCGCTGCTGGCTCGTCAGCTCGAAATCGCACAAACTCCGACCGGTAAACCGACCCGATCAGTGCCGCCTCTTCTTGCGTCGGACGTCTTCCCGTAGCCAGTCGGAAGCCAAACACAACTCGCGATTCAACCGCCTCACCACCTTCTCGCATAACTCGACCAGCCATTTGCTGGGCTGCTTCAATGAACTGGGGCCCATTCAGCAACAGCAGGGATTGCAGGGGTGTGTTGGTTCGTGACCGCTGCAAGGTGCAGAACTCTCGTTCCGGAGCGTCGAGTGTCTTGAGCATCGGTGAGGGGACGGTTCGCTTCCAGAACGTGTACAGGCTGCGCCGGTAAAGATCTTCTCCTTGCCCCTGTGGGTATTCCCTGGAATAGCCGGGCCGATTGTTCAATTCCATCCAGAGTCCCTTGGGCTGATAGGGGTAGACACTCTTGCCGCCTAACCGCTTCACCAGCAATCCACTGACCGCCAGCGCGTTGTCACGAATTTCTTCTGCTGCCAGCCGCATCCGGGGACCGCGAGCCAACAGGCGGTTTTCCGGATCGGCAGCATAGCCCGCCGTACCCGCATGGGAGGATTGCCGGTACGTGGCCGACGTGAGAATCAGCCTGTGGACTTTTTTGATGTCCCACCCCTGCCTAATGAACTCTGCTGCCAGCCAGTCAAACAACTCGGGATGACTGGGCATTTCTCCTTGCACGCCAAAGTCCTCCGATGTCTTCACCAGGCCGACTCCAAACAGGCGCTGCCAGTAACGATTGACCGTCACCCTGGCGGTCAGCGGATGCGACGGGTCCATCAGCCACCGGGCCAGTCCCAGTCGGTTCCGTGGCACGTCGGCCGGCAGTTGTGGAAAAATTGCCGGCACCGTGGCCGCGACTTTCTCGCCGGGGGCATTGTATTGGCCACGCTTGAGAATGAACGTATCACGCGGCTTGGCAAGATCCTTCATTACCATCGTGGCCGGAAATACCGTCGCCTTGCCGCGTTCCAATGCAGCAATGCGAACCAGCAGCACCCTATGCCTGCCATACTGTTGCTGGTAGTAGGCTGCCAGAGTTTTCTGCTCCGGCTCGGAGCGATCCGTGACAGCAAGGGACGCAATTCGCACGATGTCCACTGGCGGACCAACGTAGCCCAGAGCTTCGGTTGGCGCCGAGTTCACCGACAGCCTCACCCGCCCCACGCCGTGGGTCCCAAAGCTGGCTTCATGACGCATTCGGAACCGCAGCACGCTACCACCTTCATAGCCAAACGGTACCGAGGCCACGAAGATCGCTGCCACGGGTTTCTTGCGGACCGGTCCATCCACGGCCCAACCGTTGTTGTTGCTCGTGGTCCCGTCAATCGCCTTCTTGATCTCGTAATTCCGCTGCGAATATTCTGCCCTCGCCTGGCTGAACTTGACCACCTGGGATGTCTCGGGATTCTTGACCGAAACGACAGTCAATTCGAATTCACTCAGTACGAAGTTCGAGTTGGAATGGCGGCCTGGGCCACCACCTGGCAGGGAAGGATCCGTCAGGGCCTGCAAGCGAACCGCGGTCACTCCCAACTGATCCGTCCGCGCGTGAATGTCGTAGACATCCTTGCCCGGGTTGGCACCGCCAACCAGCAAAGAATGATCCTCCTGCTTAGTGAACTTCGAACCACCACTGGACTTCATGAAGTCGGGATTCAGAACACCCCAGCCATAAACACCGGAAGCGATTTTTCGAGCCCACTGCTCCACTTCAGCCGCGTTATCAACAGGCCTTTCCAGTTCAGCCCGTAAACGGGCAATCTCCTGGTCAATCTCCCGTCGTTGCTGCTCGGCCAATGGAGACGCAATGCTCTCCTGGGGAGCAAAGCCCAAGCCTCTTTCCGGGACCTGGTTAAAGAAGGCAAAGAGCCCATAGAATTCCTTCTGAGAGATCGGATCGTACTTGTGTTCATGACAACGTGCACAGCCCACGGTGAGCCCCATCCAAACGCTGCCCACCGTCACCAGTCGATCCATCACGTATTCCACGCGATATTCTTCATCAATGATCCCGCCCTCAATCGTTATGCCATGGTTCCGATTGAAACCGGTTGCAAGTCGCTGCTGGGCCGTTCCCTTGGGTAACAGGTCACCAGCCAGTTGTTCGATCGTGAACTGATCAAAGGGTAGGTTGCGGTTGTAAGCAGCGATCACCCAGTCTCGCCAAACCCACTGGGTCCGCTCCGTGTCGTACTGGTAGCCGTTCGTGTCGGCGTAGCGAGCCAGGTCCAACCAGTGTCGTGCCATCTGCTCCCCGTAAGCGGTCGACTGCAGATAGCGATCCACCATTTTCTCGTAAGCTCTGGGAGACTTGTCCTCAACGAACCGATCGATCTCTTCGATGGTTGGAGGCAAACCGGTCAGGTCAAACGCAACCCGCCGCACGAGAGTTTCCGCGGGTGCCTGCGGAGCGGGAGTCAATCCCTCACTGCGCAGTCGCCTCAACACGAATTGATCAACGGGATTTTTTGGCCAGGCATCTTCCGCCAACTTTGGGAGTGCGGGCTGCACGAGTGGCTGAAAGGCCCAGTGTTGCTGCCAGGGAGCACCTTGCTCTATCCAGCGACGGACCAAATCGATTTCTTTGGCAGTCAGGTTTCGATTGGATTCCTTCGGTGGCATCCGCTGATCGGGATCAGCATGGGAAATACGACGCATCAATTCGCTGCGCTGGGGATGGCCTGCGACAATCGCCGCCTTGCCCTTTCGCTTGGCAAACGCACCCGCCGGGATGTCCAATCGCAATTCCGCTTCCCGAGCCGCGGCATCCGGCCCATGACAACGAAAACAGGCATTGGAGAGAATCGGCCGAATGTCCCGACTGAAGTCGACCTTCTCTTCAGCCCCTGCTGCTGAAACACACAACAGACAGCAGCAAGTGATCAAGACATTTCGCGGCCAGCAAACCATGCGTCTGATTTTCCACAAGAACTTGGGCCTGGCTCATCATTCTAGACGGAAGATTGCTTCCTACGACAGCGACATCCGTATGACGATGCGATACACCCACATTGGCCTCGACGATCAATCAGGCCAGGGCTGACCGAACTGACATCCGCCATTGAAGTTCATAGACGGCAGAGTATTTTGACCCAACGGGAGTTGGGCCCACTCAGATCTTTCCGTCCAAACCCATCTGATGATACTTGTGGGTGATCGTGTCCTGGTTTTCCAGAAGCCAGTCAATCGATGGTTCGTTGTGCATGGCTTTGTGAATTGCCTGAGCCATCGCCTTACGGTGGATGTCGAACAACGCTTTGTGGTCAAGGTTGTCGTCGGTAATCACTCCAGGGTTCAACCACACGCTGCAGATGATTCCCAGGTCGTTGGCTTGGTCTTTGGGCAGATCACCCGCGCGAACCGCATCCAGCACGCCATTGGCGATCGCAGCCTGGACAGTTCCCATCAGAATGTTGGTGTAACGGCTGTTCTTGACCGTCACCTTGCTAACGCACAACGTCACAGGACGAACCTGGATATCGGTATTCAGGATGGCAAACACCTTCGAGTGCCCCATCGCTTGATCACCTGTCAAAGTCGCCAGTGCGGTGCCGACTGGTCCATCGAGTTCTCCGATCACCACTTCCGGTTCTGCAGCGGTGAAGGGCGGACCACCGGCAACCAGAGCTTCGCCAGTACGGAAAATGATGCGATCGGACATGGAGATAGAGCTTTCAAGACGGTTTCTGGAACAGTTGCACAACGATGATTACATGATCATCCAACGGGCGAGCTAACCTACCGGCATGCAATTCGGCATGTAAGCCGATGTCTCCACGCTCCACACCCCGTAGGACCAAAAAAAACCGCCGACGGGTAAATGCAGGAGATTCCAGCAACGCACCCAGCGGATCCAGAGGCTGTTCTCGTGACCAGTCACAGAATGCAAATCACAACTTGGCGAGTGGTACCATTCACGCGGGCAGGTCACCGCCGCAGCAAACAGCTTCGGATATTTCGCGACGATCGACCACGTACCGTATCCCCCCATGCTCAGCCCGGTGCAGTACATCCGCGAGCGATCGATCTTGTGCGAACCGGCCACATGCTCGACCAGTGCCTTGAGCTGTTCGGGATTCCACCCGGCGCCCTTCGGGCACTGTGGCGAGACGACGACGAAGGGAAACTCCTGGTCCCTGGCCGCAAGGCGGGGCGGCCCCCACGCCTTGACCGCCTGGATGTTGTCGCCCCGTTCTCCGGCACCGTGAAGAAACAGCAGCAGCGGCCACGCCTTCTTCTTCTCGTACGACTTGGGCACAAACAACCAGTACCCGACCTGCTTCTTGCTGACCGCCAGCTTGTGAGCCGTCTGTGACCCGGGCACGGGCTCTTCGGCCGAGACCCGTGCGAACCCGAAGAACAGCATCGCAGTCGCGGCCGCCAGCAACACCGCGGCGCGGGAAGCTCTTGCTTGTCGTGTCATGGTTACCTTTTTCCTGTCTAGGTGTTTCCCGCCAGTGCCCCGCAGGCCGGGGCGATCATTAGCAGGTAACACGGAGAGAACTTCACGGCGTGCAACACTCGGGTCGACCTGACGGAACCGACGACGACCACCCGCCGGTTATAGCAAACCGACCAGGCCTCGGGGTCCGGTGACTTCCCTGGCATCCGAGAGTGGTTCGGTTCGAAACTGGCCGTGGGTAGTAATGCCGTTTGGCACAACAACATCCCACGAATCGACTCGCTGCGTCAAAAACACCCTCACGTGCTCCCCGGTCCTGACAAAAGGGGGATCTCCTGCCGGATGCTGCCCCGTCGAGAACCGCTTTTCCGCCTTCGTTTCGACCAATGCTGACATGAACCCGAAGTCGGTGTTAGAATCTGGAATCATGCAACAGTCTACTCATAGTCACGACCACGCATTCACCGGTTTGAATCCACGAGTCCGAGAGGCCGGGTCATTGAACTCGAAACGCCAAAATGAGAGCACTAGCAGTCACTGGCCTCCTGCTGTCTCTCGCGATCGATCCCGTCCACGCAGCGGGCAACGACGACCGCAACTTCTTTGAAACACGTGTTCGGCCATTGCTGATCAAGCATTGCCTGGCTTGCCATGGATCAAAGAAACAGGAATCGGGCCTGCGGCTGGACACACCGGCGGGCTGGGCCCGCGGTGGTGAACTGGGACCGGCGATTGTTCCCGGAAAGCCGTCGGACAGCCGACTGATCCAGGCGGTCAACTATTTCGACCCCTCGCTGAAAATGCCGCCTCGCGGAAAGCTGTCGCCGACCGAGATTGCCGACCTGACGCGGTGGATCCAGCGAGGAGCGATCGATCCGCGAAGATTGACACCGGACACGGCGACTGCGAAACGAATGACCCTCAAACAGGCACGGAGTTTCTGGGCTTTTCGCCCACTCACTGCGCCTCGCGTCCCCAAAACCCCAGACACCACCTCGATCCAAACACCAGTTGATGCCTTCGTGTGGGAGCGGCTGCACCACCACGGGCTGTCCGCGGTCGCCCCGGCCGACAAACGCACTCTCATTCGCCGTGCCACTTTCGATCTCACCGGACTCCCACCCACGCCAGCCGAAATCAAGACGTTTCTGGACGACAACTCACCGAAAGCCCTGCGGGGAGTTGTCGACCGCTTGCTCGATTCGCCGGCGTACGGTGAGCGATGGGGCCGACACTGGCTGGATGTGGCTCGCTACGCCGACACGGCCGGAGACGGGTCCGACTATCCCGTCCGCGAGGCGTACAAGTACCGCGACTGGGTGATCGATGCATTCAACCGCGACATGCCATTCGATCAGTTTCTACGCGAGCAGATTGCCGGCGACATTCTTGCCAAGCAACAGGCCGATAACGGGCCGGAACGATACGCCAGCCAGGTCACAGCAACCGGATTTCTCGCCATCGGAAAACGTTACGGGTACAAGGCATCACCCGACTACCAGTATCTCGACTTCGCCGACGTGATTGATTCGGTCGGACGCTCCCTGCTGGGGCTCTCGTTGGGATGTGCACGATGTCATGACCACAAGTACGACCCCATTTCCGCCGCCGACTACTACGCCCTGTATGGAATTTTCCAGAGCACAACGTGGGCGTTTCCGGGCGGGGAAGAGCAGAAACGGCCTGCCCATTTCCCACCGCTCGTTCCACCCACGCTGACCGCAAAACTGGAAACACTGAAGGCCGAAGAACTCGCCCGCCTCGATACGCAACTGTCGGTACTCAAACGCCGACAGATGGAATTTGCCCCAAACTGGCGAGCTGGCGGATTCGACCTGGGATTTGAAGCCCAGAAGTCCAGCCAACGGCCCGGCAGTCCGTGGGTCTGCGCTGGTCCAATCGAAATCACCACCGAGGCACAGAGCCCATTCCAGCACATCCATCCGAAAGGCACACTCGGCGTGAGAATCGGTAGCGGAAAACCGACTGACGGACTCCGCTATGTCTTCAAAGATGGCCTGCAAACCAAGCCGGGCCGGCACATGCACTTCACGGTGGATTTCCGGTCCCTGGAATCACCGGGCAAATCCGGCGCCTTTCGTTTTTATCTCGGGCGAGGCGTCGTCCAGTCGCTGGCCATTCAGTGCAGCGCCACGGCAACCGAGTTTGCGATTCGAAATGGAAACAAGTGGGAAACGGTTCGCCGAATCACTCCCGGCACGTGGTACACCCTGAGAATTTCGATCGATCCGGCCAAGAAGACTTTCTCCGGTGTCGTCGGCGCTCCGGATGACCTGACCACGTTTGCCAACAAGGCCGTTGGCCCCGGCTGGGACGGCATTGCCGACTGCTTCATTTGCGATGCGACCGGGCATGTCGCCGGCCCCGCCTGTTCGCGTGACCTCGACAACATCGGCCTCCAGGACGTGGCATTTGCTCCCCCCGACGGCCAGCCCGTCAAACCCAGGCTCTCGACTCCCGAGACCAAGACACTTGCCGCTGCGGCCACGAAGGAGATCGAGGCACTCAAGCGAAAACGGCAGACCCGTGCGGAAAGACCGGCCTACGAAGTCGCGTACGGAGTCAGCGAAGGAACTCCCGTCAACGCCCACATACAGCAGCGAGGCGAGCCAGGCCGGCTTGGTCGTGAAATCCCCCGACGGTTTCTCGAAGTCCTCGGCGGCGACCGGCTGTCCAAGCCGGCCGCTGGCAGTGGCCGACTCGAATTGGCCGATTGGATCACGCGACGGAAGAATCCGCTGACAGCCCGCGTGTTCGTCAATCGTGTCTGGCTGTGGCACTTCGGAACCGGGTTGGTCTCAACGCCCAGCGATTTTGGCTCACGTGGACAGCCCCCCACACACCCGCGGCTTCTCGACTGGCTCGCGGTGCAATTCATTGATTCCGGTTGGTCGGTCAAGGCGCTGCATCGCCTGATCATGAACTCACGTACGTACCAACTTGCCAGCGACGACAACGACCGGAACCTGCAGGTCGATCCCGACAACCTCTGGCACTGGCGGTTTGCCAGGCGACCGCTTGACGCCGAATCGATTCGTGATGCCATGCTCGCTCTGAGCGGCCACCTCAACCGGACAATTCCCCAAGCGCATCCGTTTCCACCAGTCAACACGTGGGGTTTCTCCATCCATCACCCGTTCCACGCCGTATACGACTCCAATCACCGCAGCGTTTACCTGATGGTGCAACGAAACCGTCGACACCCTTACCTCGCCTTGTTCGACGCTGCCGATCCGAACCAGAGTGTGGCATCGCGCCAACCCACCACGACGCCCACACAGGCTCTTTACCTGATGAATTCGCCATTCGTTCACACGCGGGCACGCGGTTTTGCAGAACGGCTTCTGGCGGTACACCGGGACACTCGAACCCGGGTACGTGTTGCTTTCGAGATGGCCCACGGCCGACTTCCCGGAGACCGTGAGGCCGAAACTGCCATCGCTTTCGTGGCTGGGTATCAGAAGAAATTGGCCGGCGAACAGGCCACGGCGAACCAGGAGCTCACCGCGTGGTCGGCACTGGCCAGGGTACTGTTGACGAGTAATGCGTTCCTGTATGTCGATTGAGTCGATTGATGCATCATCTTTCCACATCGCGTCGCGAATTCCTTCACCGCGCATCCGGTGGATTTGGCGCCGTCGCGCTGTCCGGCCTGTGGAACAACCTGCAAGCCCAGGCACACGACCCGCTGAGCGCCCGCCAGGGACATCACGCTCCAAAAGCCGATCGCGTGATCTTCCTTTATTCCACGGGTGGTGTATCCCACATCGACACGTTCAACCATCGGCCACAGTTGACGGTTGATCACGGCAAATCGATCACCGCCTCCCGCTGGCTCAACAAGTCAGGCGAATTCAAGCGTTACCTGATCAAGCCTCGCTGGTCGTTCAAGCGGCACGGCAACAGCGGAACATGGGTCAGCGACTTGTTCCCCCACCTGGGATCGATGATCGACGACGTGTGTGTGCTCAACGCAATGCACTGCGAAAGCGACGGACACGACAAGGCCACGCTGGCGGCCCACACCGGTTCGGCACAGTTCGCACGTCCCAGTGCCGGTTCGTGGGTGAGCTATGGGCTGGGAACTGAAAACCAGAACTTGCCATCTTTCATGGTGCTCGCCCCTGCAGCTCCCTACGCCGGAGCCCAGACCTGGGGCAGCGATTTCCTTCCGGGCTGCCACCAGGGGACACAGGTCGTTCCGGGGAAGAACCCGCTGCCCAACATCCGCCCACGTGTCAGTCGGCCTGCCCTGCAAAAGATGGAATTGGATCTCCTGGCCCTCTTGAACCGGGCGCACCAGAAAACACGCGAGGCCGACCAGGCCCTCGACGCAAGAATTCGCTCCTTCGAGACAGCCTTCGGCATGCAACGAGAAGCTCCCGAAGCGTTTGACCTGTCCGGTGAGACCCAGGCCACACTGGACCTTTATGGCTTGGAGCGAGGCGCGACGACAGGGTTTGGCTGGCAATGCCTGGTGGCCCGGCGACTGGCCGAACGCGGGGTTCGATTCCTGGAACTGATCGATGTTGGATCAAACAGCAACTGGGACTCGCACGGAAACATGGCTGACCATGCCAAGCTGGCCAGGGCAATCGACCAGCCGATCGCTGGGCTGCTGACCGACCTGAAGCAGCGAGGCATGCTGGACCGCACCCTCGTCGTTTGGACAACCGAGTTCGGCCGCACTCCATTCAACAAGGCCGCCAACCACCCGGGACGCGAACACCACAACTTGTGTTTTTCATCGTGGATGGCTGGCGGCGGGATCAAGGGAGGCATCGTGCACGGTGCATCCGACGAACACGGCATCCTGACCGCAGGCGATGCCGTACACACGCACGACCTGAACGCCACGATGCTTCACATGCTGGGCATCGACCACGAACGACTGACCTACCGACACGCCGGGCGCGACTTTCGCCTGACCGATGTTCACGGCCAGGTGATCCAGGACGTCATCGCCTAGTTGCGACCTTCGACGAAGTCCTTGCTCAGGATCACCTGGCGAATCACGGACTTCATTTTGAAATGATCCTGCTGGGTCTTTTCAACAATCTCGTCCACGGTGATGGTGTCCGTGGCGGAGAGTTCCCGTGCCAGGGCAAATCTCAGCATGTGGCTGACAAAGGCTTTGGCAAATCGTCGTTCTTCCTGCACCAGGGCACTTTTGAACCGCACGATTCCGTCGAAATCGTGTTTCCGCAAAAGCGCCCCACTCGCGTCCACCTTCTGTCCGTTCTCGTACTTGTCTCGCCAGCGGCCGGTGATGTCGAAGTTCTCCAGGGCAAAACCCAGCGGATCAAGCCGCGAGTGACAGCCGGCACAACTGGGATTCTCGCGGTGAGCGGCAAACCGTTGCCGGGGAGTCAGGTTCTTGCCATCGTCCTCCTCCTTGAGCGGAGGCACGTCGTTGGGCGGTGGAGGTGGAGGATCGTTGAAAATGACCTCGATGATCCAGGCTCCGCGAGAGATGGGATGCGTCCGCCGTGGTCCCGAGGTCATGCTCAGAACGGCAGCATTGGTGATCACTCCGCCATAACGAGGATCGTCGGCTGGCACCCGATCAAAGACCTGTGAACGCAACTTGCGACGGATCCCGTCTTCGTACCGCTTGTTGACTGCCTGCTGTGCCTTGTTCGGATCACGCCGTGGTGGAACCTTCTTGAGTTCGGCTTGGTACCGCGTCAGGCTCTTGGTCAACTCGTTTCGCCTGGCCTTCTGATCGGCAGTCAACGCGGCATCCACGTCCTTCTGTGCAATGTAGAGACCGTTTCCCGTAGCCGAGGCGGCAACTTCTGAGGCCGTCAAATCTCGATCATAAAGCCGGGCCTTGTCGATCCGGACTGCCAGGTGCCTGTTCCCACCCGGCGGCAGGTGACGCAGGCCAAAAATCACCGACGAGCGGTCCCTGGGAAACGTCGCCGCCCCCTTGCGAAAGGGCTTGCCGTATGGCTTGCCGTCACGATAGAGCGTCGTCGTGCCGTCCTTCGTGTAGACCATTGCCAGGTGCAGCATCTCGCCCGCTTTCGTCTCAGGTGTCGATCCGGCAAAGTCGTCGGTCCGACTGAATCCGTTGCTACCCGAGATCCAGTGCCGCGGCTTGCGTTCACCCAGCACAATCGTGTCGAAGAAGTCTCCGGGTCCCTGGATACCCATCACTCCACCACCCCTCTGATTCAGGTCCGAGACCTGGCACCAGACCTCCAGGCTCTTGGCCTTCAGGTCAATGGGCAACGGCTTACTGATCAGGAACGACCGGTTCAACACGACCATGCCATCCTGAAATTCGACTTTGCCACGTGCCTGCAGTTCCAGCGACCGGACAGACTCCTTGAGATCACCGTTGAACTCCCAGGCGGCATACGGCTTCAGATCCACTGGCTTGGCAGCCTCGGGGTCCTTTTTGCGAGCTGCCAGCAACTTGCTTCTCACCGACTGCAGCAACTCGTCCCGTTCGGTCTCTGTCTGCTTGATCGACCCCTGCAACTTCCGACGGCGGATGTCATTCATCCGTCCTTCTTCCACGATACGACGAACATCGACCCGCGGCGGTGTCAGGTCCGATGTGTACCACGTCTTCAGGAACTCGCTCTGAAAACCAAAGGTCGGCGAGATGAGCTCGATGAGGCGTCGGTCTTCAACAAAAACCGCGTCGAACAGCAACAGGGGTTCGAGCACCATCTGCAAGCTTGCCGGGTATTTTCTGTCGAGTTGAAAATACCTGCTCTTTTTCGGATCCGGCGTAACGGCCAGCAAGTTCTCCAATTGCATCCACTGGGAAGGAAAAGCATCGAGAAATCGTGAAATCTTCCGATCGGCCAGCATCCGATCGATGGTCCGGTTCAATGTCACAGGTCGTGCGAGTTCACCTCGCTTGGCCAGGCGAAGCAGTTCATCGTCCGGGCAACTGTTCCAGAGGAAATACGACAGCCGGGACGCCAACTCGAACTGGCGGTCCTGGTCATTCACGGTGGTGGACCGGTAAAGAAACAACGGCGACGAGAGTGCGGCCGACGCAGCCTTCTTCATGCAATCGGTGAATGGCACTCCCTGTTTCAGCTTGGCCGTGACGTAAGCGGCATAACGATCGCGCGTCACGTCATCGGCAAGACCACGAAAGGCACGGTGTAGAAAACGATCCAGTCGCTGCCGGATCACCAGTTCCCTGTCGGCATCGCCGGATGGTTCGGCAAAGAAGTCGTCCCACATGCCGACATTCTCCCTGGTGAAGTCCGGGCTCTTGACGATGGACACGCTGAGCCTCAGAAAGGCGTCCAACAGCAGAGGGGAGAGTGTGAGTTGATTCGCCTGGTTGTCGAATCCGTGCGATGCCCGCAGATCCTTGGGAAAAGCACGGACATCACGCAGTCCTGCCTTCGGCGCGAGCGAGTGCGACGCCACGGTGACCCGGTCGGGCATCTTGCCTGACTTCGACACCAGGTAGTTTCCAGCCCGGGTCATCAATTTTTCCGGCACGGGAAACACATCCCGCTTCAACCCAAAGAGATCCTTGAGGGTGTTGTTGTATTGCAGGCGATTGAGCCGGCGAATCGCGACCGGTTTTCGGTTCCCCTGGGCTCTGGCCGCCGTCCGCAACATTCTTCTCAGGATCGTGAGCAACCTCGCGCGGTCTGGTTTGCTGATCTGCGGCTCACCCTCGGGAGGCATGTCGTTGGAGTCGACGACTCCAATGATGTCACTGATCAACTCGGGCTTCCCGAGCAACTGGCGTTCCGAGGCAACCTGTTGGAGATTGACCTTTCCATTGACTTCCTTGCCACCGTGGCATCTCACGCATTTCTCGGCGAAAAGCGTTTTGAGGTACCCATCGAAGTCGTCAGCCCGAACCGATGCAGACACCGTGGCCAACGTGACCAATGCAATCGGCAGGCAGTGCCCAACGGCGAGCGTCCTGGTGAAAGCCATGCCCCCCCTCCTTAGGTCCAGAGATCTGAAATCACGCCGTTGCTATCAGCGAAAGCGTCGATCTCAAGCCCCATCAACTGGGCGAACGTCAGCCAGAGATTGGAATTCAACGTGCCGCTCTTGCACTTGAGCAGGCGGCCCTGCTTGACCTGCCCCTGGGCCCCGCCGGCCACAATCATCGGCAGGTCGTAGTACTGATGTGTCGCTCCGTCACCCAGCCCGGCGCCATAGGAGACAATCGAATTGTCGAACATCGTGCTGCCATCGATCTCCTTGATTTCCTTCATGCGTTTGAGCATGTAGGCGTACTGCTCAACGTGGAAGATGTCGATTTTCTGGACCTCTTTGTAGCCGTTGCCCTTCTGGTTGTGCGTCATGTTGTGGTGCTGCACGGCCTTGTCGAAGACACCCTCGTAGAGCAGGGTCGCATCCCATCTCTCCGGACCAATCATGAACGTGCAGATATTGGTGATGCCCATCTGCAAAGCCAGCAGCATCAGATCACATTGCAGCTTGATGTAGTCGCCCCGCGGCAAGATCTCGTTTTTCGGGATATCGATGTCCGCATCGGCGATCAGTTTCCGTTGCTTGGCAATTCGGATCTCGAGGTTCCGGACCATCTCCATGAACTCTCCGAGCGTCTCGCGGTCCTCGCGGCTTAGCTTCCTGGAAAGTGATTTGGCATCCGCGAGCACAAGGTCGGTCACATCGGCGACATGCTTGCGGAAGCTGTTCCGCAGGAACAGCCTGTCGTACAGCTTCTGAGGATCACGGATCGACGGAGCGATGGCGTTGGGGCTGTACCAGGAGATGTTGTCGAACTCGATGGGTTCCTTGGGAGCCGTGAATCCGTTGCAGCTGATTTCCAACGTCGGGAAGACCGTCGGGCCACCCACCGCATCGCCAATCACCTGGTCAAGGGTCCGCCCATTCGGATGGCGGATGCCCTGCTCGGCTGCCTGCACGGGGGACAAGCTGGTCAGGTAGCAGGAAGCTCCCTGCGCGTGCACGTCCTGCCCATTCTTGTACGTCCGGTCCAACCCCGTGATCAAGGTGATGTCCCGAGCATACTCCTTGAGAGGCTGCATCGTTGACGTCAATTCCAGCGGGTAAATCCCGGGCTTGTTTTCAATCCGCCTCTGCTGTTTCGTCTTGTCGGCATTGAACCCCCCGATGAATCCGGGCAGGTCCGCATTCTCCTCTCCGGGAAAGAAACCACGACGCACGATCCCGTTGGGGATGTACATGATCACGAGTTTCTTGGACGGCCGCTGCGGTTGCCCCTTGGCCTTCGCTGCAAGAGAAGGCAGCCCCGGCAAGAACAGCGTGGCCCCGTTGGCAATCAGGAACTGCCTGCGAGAGAGTTTCATTCAGCCTGGTCCTGTGGATGTGTGCACGAAGCAAGAACTAAAACGCAGAACACGGAATACGTTGACTGCCTGTGAAATCAGAACCCGTCGCCCAATTGTACCGACATTTTGTCAATCCGGGATGCCCAGGATCGTGTGCAACTGCCTCCGGGATGGATTGCGTCATATTGCCGACTCGACTGCGTCCTGTGACCAATCGCAGCCACGGATTCGTCAAGTCGTTTAAAACACGCGATAAGTGGGGCCAAAAAGAAAGGCTCGCCAGAATGAACTGGCGAGCCTTTTTCGTTTTGAGCCGGGTTGTGATCCGGCATCAGTGGAGGCGGCGGGAATCGAACCCGTATCTAGTGAATCGAAATGGGAGAAGCTGCAACAACTCACGTCGGCACCTGATCCCACAACAGCATACTTGCAGTTGTTGGACGACACTCACGGTCACTCAGTGGCATCACGAGAACTGGAGCTGGCTTATCTCCTGGTCCGCTGGCCGCACCTGCCACAACCGTGCCGTCAGGTCATTCCGACATTGTTGCGGTCGGTGGATTCAACCTCTGCAAAACCATCCTGAGCCGTCACTCCCGCAGCCTGCTGGCACAGTTCGGGCTGACACCGAAGTCCAGACGCGGGCTGGCTGCGAGGGATCCCGGGGGAGGCGGTGCGATGTCGCTGGATGCGTGAACGCCGATGGCCAGGGGAGGTCTCTGCGTCCTGCCAACTAACCGTTTCAACAGGGTTCTGAGGACCCTTGAACTTACTCGGGTTCGTACCCATCACCTTTTCGTACTGCTCCTGTGTCACCTCATAAACGCCAAGCTCAAATGGCTGCGTCAAAGTCAAACTCCTGAAGGCTTCTTGCCCCCCCGACCCCGTGTAAATGTCCGGGCAGTGATCGGCACAAAACGCATACCTATACTGTTCACAACCGGGACATCATCCTGCGACTGGCTCTGCGATCCTGTGGCATTTGTGGACGTGGGATGCGGCACAGCTTATTTGTTTTCCACAACCTCGTAGATAACGTACTTCAGGCTGTGATTGCTTTTGTTTTCAAGCTGGAAGGAAAGTACTCCATCAACTGGCGTGAATTCCTGACCACCGCCATTGCCGTCTGTGCTGGTCACCCCGATCCCGACCTTAGCTCCCTTCGTTTGATGAAAGGTGATGCTTTCACCGTCCGCGAAACTGATATCATCCTGAAAGACGTTGGTACCAAAACCAATGTGTCGTTTGTTCTTCGCCTCCAGGTCGATCGTGACAGCTTCGCGAGCCTTAATCGTCCCACTTTGTAGAGCCCTCTGGTTGTCCTGACTGACAACAAAGCGTTCATACCATCGGGGGTCTTCCTCGGTATCGCCCGAGCCTGCGGCGACAGATTCCGGTCCACTGTCTCCCGTGTGTGAGGCGTCCTGCGGTTCAACTGTCGCAGCATCCGTCGATTCTGCCGTATCGGCTCCGGGTTTCACGGCCTGTTCGCCAGGTGCCGTGTCCGAATTGCCGCACCCAACTACAGCAACAAGCAACAGAGTGAGCAGTACTTGCTTCATGACGACAGCCTTTCCTGAACGGTCTCACGGAATTCCAGCACTGCGATGAGTCTACATCAGTTGCATGCCACCCCGAAACCATGCCGACGGCATCGACCACTATTGCGACGCCGTTCTGAGCTGTGAGATCATCACTCCCTCAGCCTGCTGGCACAGTTCGGGCTGACGCCGAAGTCCAAACGCGGGCTGGCTGCGAGTAATCCGGGGGATTCACTGGATGTGTTGGGGGCACTCTGGAACTGGTCGCGGTCAAGGGGGAAAGCCAGATTCGGGCATACCGCGGTAGCGATTCCGAATTATCAAGGTAGTAATCCACCAATCTTACTGAGGATACCGATCTTTCAAGTCCTCAAGCCCGCCTCCATTTTCGACATTCGTGTAACCCAGTTCTTCCAACGCTTGTTTCGCGCGACCTGCGCGACCACCGGCTCGTCAGTAAAGAACCAGTTTAGCGGACTTGTCTTCGGTGACTTCGCCAATCCGTTCCGTAATTTCCGTGTGTGGAATCCAAACTGCGTCACGAAGATGTCCCGAATCCCATTCTTCTTGAGAACGAACGTCGATGATGAATTCCTTCGAAGCTGCCTCCGGCGTGTCACTTTGCTCAGCGGAATCAGCATCGGCTTGTTGCGGTTTGTCGATCTCAGTTGCGTCCGGTGATGTGGCGACGGGGGCAACTTGTTGCTGGCAGCCGACCATGGCAAACGCAAGCAGAAGCAGCGCGTGGTACCTCACGATCTTCATTGATATGTCCTTGCGGGATGAGTGGTAAGTCCGGATTAGGTTGTAGCATTGAATTGCGATCTGAGCAGCTTCCGACGTTTGTTCATGACCTGCCCGCGGGTCCAATCTCGTAACTCCGAAGTAGCCAAGCGGTTATGGCACATGCTACAGGACGTGGGAGTATCCTGGGAGTGGAAAGATGACGCCAATCGTCAACCGATGGCACTCGGGACGGAAGAACTGGCCAAGGTGATCACCGCCTGGCCGCTGCTCTCTGCCGATCTCAGGCAGGCCATCCTGGCGATTGTTCACTCGGCCGACGTGATGGCCGAAGCTTCGCTTGCCGCGACTGAGTGAGCGACAATTCCCACCGCCGCTGTGCGTGGTTCGGATCTGACGAGTTGCACGCCGGGGCTGGGGTTGGGATATTGGGGGGGTAAGGTCAGCCTGCTGTCAGTTTGATGTGGCCAATCCACCCGATAGAATGGCGCGTTCGCAGTGGAGCAGTCTGAACGTGGTGTTTTCGCGCAACGCTGCGGGACACCTCTTGAGGAATTGGACAAGTGGCGGAAGGTACCATCAAACGACTCACGGACAGGGGCTTCGGGTTTCTTGACACCGGGAGCGATAAGGACTTGTTTTTTCACTCGTCAAGCCTCGATGGCGTGAGCTACGAGGAACTCCAAGAAGGGCAACGAGTGTCATACAACGAAGGACATGGATCGAAAGGGCGATGTGCCGAGGACGTCAAGCCGGTCTGATGAGGCTGAGAGAAACATTCGTTTTCAATCACGGAGAAGCAGATATGGGTGACAAGGGAAGTAAAGATAAAGGCAAAAAGGAACAACAGAAAAAGGCCCTGCTTAGCCCCAAGGAAAAACGACAATTGAAAAGGGAAAAGAAGAAGAAATAGATACGCACCGAAGTGCACCCTCATGACCTTACCCCCTCCCGTTGTACCAGTGGAAATGAGAGGATCACCCGGATCACTCGAAGCCAGCCCGCGTTTTGACTTCGGCGTCATCTCGAACTGTGCTCGCAGGCGGCGGAAGTAACGATTTCACCGCTCAGAACGGCGTCGCAGTAGTCCGCCGATACACGCGGCATGGTTTTGGGGTGACATGCATCGGATGTAGACTCGCGGGGTGTCGCCGCAACTGCGACAACACCGTGCGACTGCATAGGTCTCTGGGCTACAGACCAGCGGCTCCAGAGCCTGTTCTCGTGACCAGTCACAGCAATCAGATTACCACTTAGCGAGTGGTACCATTCACTGGGGCAGGTCACTCACCGTTCAGCAAAACTTCTGGAACGTCCCGCTGCCACTCATTGGATCGGATGTTGCGATGAGGAACACTCTTGGGTTTGTGCTGCTTCCTGTCATTCTCGCTGCCAGCGCATTCGCATTTCCCGACCTGCCTCTGGAGTCAGGGGCACTTGCTCAGGACGGTTTTCAGGCGGCTTCTCCCAACGGCAGCGACGACGTTGCCGTCCCGACAACTCGGGACGGTAAACCGAGGGTGGTTTCGCGGGAAGGTGCCGAATACCTGGAAAGACGCCGAAAGAGCGCACCGTTCGGCACAGTGAAATTCGATCTCCAGAGATTGCGGGCGGGTATGGGGACACGCAACGAGCCGCGCGTCAAAGGCGTCAGGTTGATTCCTCTGAAGATTGGAAAGATTCCCTGTGAATGGGTTCTGGCACCGGGTGCCGACCCCGATCTACGGCTGCTCTATCTGCATGGTGGCGGCTGGGTCTCAGGATCGGGAGGAAACTATCTCCCGTTGGCAGCCGACATCTCAGTGGCGGCCGGGTGTGCCGTGCTGCTCCCTGACTACCGACTTGCGCCGGAGCACCCGTTTCCTGCCGGGCTTGAGGATTGTATTGCAGCTCACGACTGGCTGGTTGCTAACGGACCATCAGGCCCTCGCCCCGCCAAAGCGACTTTCATCGCAGGGGATTCGGCGGGCGGCAACCTGACTCTGGCAACGCTGCTGGCACTGCGAGACCGCAAGCGACCACTTCCGGCGGGAGGCATCGCCCTTTCCGCAGCCACGGACTTTACGCTGGCAAGTGAGTCTCTGAAGACTGTCCATGATCCGATCATCAGTGCGAGAACTATGCCGGAATTCCGAGATCGCTATCTGGATAAGACGGACCCACGCAACCCGCTGGCGTCACCTGTCTTTGGCGAGTACCGCGGTCTCCCGCCGCTGCTGATTCAAGTCGGTGAACATGAAATGCTCCGCGATGACAGCATCCGAGTGGCGAAGAAGGCTCGTTCGGACGGAATCCAAGTGAAGCTCGAAGTCTGGCCTGGAATGGTCCATGTATTCCAGATCAGGAGACTTCCAGAATCCCGCGAGGCCATCGAACACATTGCCGACTTTATCCGCTCGCGCGTGCTTCGGTCGCGATAGAGGTCTCGGGGAAGGTCAGTAATGGGACAACAACTTGTCCCAGATAATCATTCGCAAATACAGAAACAATGGCCACGGCGGGGATCGAACCCGCGGCCCCCTCAGGCCGATCGGCCCGACACAGAATCCTGGGAGTATATTGGGAGTAAAACCTGCGCCAAAGCATGTCATTTGCCGTCATCGACTGGCAAAACGGTGACCATGGAACTGGCCACCGTTAACGACGAAAACCCCTGCGGTGACAGGGGTTTAGACGCCGTTTGTCCGTCCCTGGCACTGGATGGCACCAGGGACGAAAAGTGGAGGCGGCGGGAATCGAACCCGCGGGTCCATTCTCGTAACTCCGAAGTAGCCAAGCGGTTATGGAACATGCTGCAGGACGTGGGAGTGTCCTGGGAGTGGAACGATGACGCCAATCGTCAACCGATGGCACTCGGACACGAAGAACTGGCCGAGGTGATCACTGCCTGGCCGCTGCTCTCGGCCGATCTCAGGCAGGCCATCCTGGCGATTGTTCGCTCAGCGGACGTGATCGCCGAAGCTTCGCTTGCCGCGACGGAGTGAGCGACAATTCCCACCGCCGCTGTGCGTGGTTCGGATCTGGCGGGTTGCACGCCGGGGCTGGGGTTGGGAGACTGGGGTGTTCCAGGAGACCGACGATGGCTGAGAGAGCACTGACGCCGGAGGATCGACAACCGATGACTGCCACCCTGATCACGACCATCGCCCCGGCACATGTACGGCTGCGGTAAGCCCGACAACTTCTGGTTTCCCGAAGCACCCGGCAATGGAGGTCCACTCATGAATCCGAGCAACCGGCTTCTGCTGATTCCGGGCCATACGCATTGAACGAATTCGATCGACCTCGGATAATAACCTGCTGATGTCCAGCCACCGCCACATCTCCCGCCGTCAGTTCGACCGAACCCTTGGCCTGGGAGTCATGGGCCTGGGATTAGGGGATTTACTTGCCGAACGCGGGCAGGCCAGCCCCCTGACGGGCTTTGGCAAAGCCAAGCACGTCATCTTTCTGTTCCTCTATGGTGGTCCCAGTCAAATCGATTCCTGGGACATGAAGCCTGATGCCGCGGTCGAATACCGAGGGGAATTCACACCGATCACGACGGCCGTGCCGGGCGTCACTTGTTGTGAACATCTGCCGCTGCTGGCAAAACGCACAAAGGACCTTGCCATTGTCCGCTCAATGACAATGGAAGGCAGGAGCACCGGTGATCACCACTGCGATGCCTACTACGTATTGACGGGTCAGCGACTGACCAAGTCGGACATCGCCCAGGGAATCAACCGCAAGCCGCGACCAGACGACGACTGGCCATTCATCGGCTCCACGGTCTCCTACTGCCGGCCAACCAAGGGAGACTTGCCTGCTTCCGTTCAACTGCCGTTCTACAGCAACGAGTTCAGTGGCTACGTGGTTCCGGGGCAATTCGCCGGCAAGTTAGGTCGCGCTCACGAATCGCTGCTGATTCGTGGTGTTCCTGACCCCAAGGTGAAACACGGTTTCAAGCCACGGGAATTCCGAATTCCGTCATTCGAGTTGCCCGGCGAAGTCAGTCACCGGCGGATCGCGGGTCGAAAACGCCTGTTGCGGAAACTCAATGCCTGGCAAGGACGTGTTGAAAACTCTCGCCAGGTTGACAACTTCAACACGCACCAGCAGCGGGCATTCAGGTTACTCACCTCAAAGCGAGTGAAAGAGGCCTTCGACCTTGAACGTGAACCAGAGAGTCTGCGGAACCGTTACGGCAACACGGTGACGGCACAGGGCACATTGATGGCCCGGCGGCTTGTAGAAGCCGGGGTGCCTTTTGTCACGGTCCACTGGCGCACTCCTCAGAAGTCACCTCTGGTCTCCACCTGGGATACTCACGCAGACAACTTCTTCCACCTCCGCACGCACTTGCTGCCGGAACTGGACAAGATGCTCTCGGCCCTTCTGGAAGATCTGGACCAGAGAGGCCTGCTCGAATCCACCCTGGTTTTAGCCATGGGAGAAATGGGCCGCTCACCGAAGTGGGCCGACCCTCGAGTCCGCGGCACGAAGTATCAGCCAGGGCGTGATCACTGGATCAACAGCATGTTCGCCCTGTTCGCCGGGGGCGGTATCCGTGGTGGCCAGGTCTACGGCGCTACGGACAAGGTGGCGGGCTACCCGATCACACAACCCGTCTGGCCAGGTGATGTCGCAGCCACTATCTATCACGCTCTCGGTATTCGACGCGATGAACTGCTAATCAACGACCGTGAAGGACGCCGTGTCAACCTGCTGGAAGAAGGTGAACCCATTCCGCTGTTTTCCTAGCTTCTGTGTTCTTCCATGAAGGCACGCCAGTTGGCAAGTGGGATAGCGTTGCTTTTCGAAACCCGTGAACTGGCTCGCCACAGCGACATCCGCATGCCGATGCGGCACACCCACATTGGCCTGGACGATCAGGCCAGGGCCGTTGCAGCGATTCCCGCACCCCGAATCTCGCAGGCAAAGGCGTCGGACGACGCCCCACTCTGGGAGTGTCTCAGGAGTGAACCGTGCGGCGAACCCTGTCATTTGCCGTCATCGGCTGGCAACACGGTGACCATGGAACTGGCCACCGTTAACGACGAAAACCCCTGCGGTGACAGGGGTTTAGACGCCGTTTGTCCGCCCGTGGCAATCGATGGCACAGACGGAGAAAAGTGGAGGCGGCGGGAATCGAACCCGCAGGTCCAATCTCGTAACTCCCAAGTAGCCACGCGGTTATGGCACATGCTACAGGACGTGGGAGTGTCCTGGGAGTGGAAAGATGACGCCAATCGTCATCCATGTCACTGGGAGGAATTCCACCTGTTCGGCGACCACCAGGGCCAATTTCATATCGGGTACACGTTTGGTCTGGCCGCGAGGACGGACTAAACTCACGAGACACTTATTCCACCACAGCGTGGCCAGATCTCGCCTCTTCAGTTTGAGTTGCCATCAATAGTTGTCGCACCGACCTCTAACCATTGTTTACCAATGCCTCGTTACTCCAGCGTTCGAATCGCCGCGGTGTGCTGGCTATCGACCATCTTCCTCGGCGCGGTTGGCGCGAACGCTGCCGACAAAGGCATTGAGTTCTTCGAGCGAAAAATCCGACCGGTCCTCGTCGAGCATTGTTACTCTTGCCACTCGTCTCAGGCTGCAGCCAAGAAAACGTTGAAGGGTGAGTTGCTGTTGGATACTCGCCAAGGCACCCGCAAAGGTGGAGACAGTGGACCAGCGGTTGTGCCCGGCAAGCCGGCAGACAGTTTGCTGATCGCGGCCATTCGTCACGAAACGTTCAAGATGCCGCCCAAGAGCAAACTTTCCAAAGAGGTCATTGCTGACTTCGTCAAGTGGATCAAGTTGGGCGCTCCAGATCCACGAACCGGTAAAGCAAACCCACGCGCGGGCATCAGTCTGCAGGAGGCTCGCGAAAGTTGGGCGTTCCAAGCTCCAAGAATGCCCAAGCTACCGAAAGTTGCCGATGCGAAATGGGCTGCCTCCGACATTGACCGACTGTTGCTGGCGAAGCTGGAAGCCAATGGGCTCACTCCTGCTTCCGCATCCGATAACCGAACACTCATTCGCCGGGCGACTTATGACTTGCTTGGTCTTCCGCCGACAGCCGAGCAAGTAACCGCGTTCCTGAAAGACAAACGCGAAGATGCTTTCGCTCGAGTTATCGACCGCCTGCTTGACTCCCCCGATTTCGGCATCCGCTGGGCACGCTTTTGGTTGGATAACGTCCGCTATGCACAAGACGATCCGACCTGTGCGGCCAACAGCAATGGAGCATTCGCCGCCGGTCCCTATCGTGATTGGGTGGTGAAATCTTTGAACCACGACTTGCCTTACGATCAATTCATCCGCTTGCAGGTCGCCGGTGATTTGATGCAGCCGAAAGACGGCCAGCGTTTCAACGTCGATGCTTTAACCGCAACGGGCATGTGGGGCCTGGCACATGTGGTGGAAGGCAACGACCGAGAGAAGGTCGTTGCTGACTTCGTCGACGAACAGCTGGACGTCCTGGGCCGAACCTTCCTTGGGTTAACCATTTCTTGTGCAAGATGCCACGATCACAAGTTCGATCCAATTCGACAGACCGATTACTACGCTTTGGCCGGGATCTTCTACAGTAGCCACAGCTTCAAGTTTGATGGCGAAAGTGCTCGCAAACGAGTCCGCATCCAGGAGCGGGCATACCCAACCAAAGCAAAACAGTGTGAGTTTGCTCCATTGGAAAAGGAGCTGGCCAACATGGAGAAGCAGATCGCGACTCTCGAGGACAAATACGAAAATCCGCTGGAGCTGAAGAACATACGTGATGAACTAAAGGCGAAACTGAAAGAGCAGCCGCAGACACCGAACCAAAAGGCGCGAGTGGCTCGGCGAATCAAGTTGTTGCGCGACAAGAAAATGAATCTATTGGCGGACCAAAAGAAGAGCGGTTGGCAACTGGATCCGCCGCAGTTGGAGACGCACGCTAAATTGGTTGTCCAACGCGATGGCATGAAGAAGAAACTGGGAGCGTTCCCGTTGCGGATGGTGATTCGAGAAGGTCCTATTCCGGGCACGCGACACAAAGCCGCTGGTGATATTCCATTGTTCATTCGCGGGAACCACCTCGCGCTCGGCCAAAAAGTAACCCGAGATGTGCCTGGTGTGTTTGTCGCACGAGGCACCATGAAGATCAGTGGTAGCGGACGAAGAGCACTCGCCGACTGGTTAACGAAACCGGAGCACCCGTTGACCGCCAGGGTGATGGCAAATCGAGTTTGGCAACGCTTGTTCGGCAGGGGAATCGTTGCCACGCCAAGCAACTTCGGCAAACTTGGGCGACCACCAACGCACCCACAACTGCTCGACTATTTGGCTGCGCGTTTTGTCCAGAATGGATGGTCAATCAAGACCCTGATTCGAGAGATTATGCTGTCACGTACTTATCAACAGTCGAGTCAAATGACTGCCAGGAACCTGGCGCGTGATCCTGACAACCGCTGGTTCGGTCGTATGAATCGTAAACGGCTCGATGCCGAAACGCTTATGGACACACTTGGTTGGCACGCCGGTCGTGTTAGGCGAAGCACCAGGTCGATGCCCAAATGGAAGCTCGCCCTGAATGGTCGAGCTTTGTACGGCGATTTTAGTCGCGACAAGCCGCAAACGACCCTCGACCTGTTCGACGGCGCGAACCCAGACCTTTTGGTGCCAGCTCGACCCGATTCCACTTCAGCGCTGCAAGCCCTGTACATGCTGAACAATGACAAAGTGACTGGCACGGCGGCAAAACTGGCTCGGCGGGCGATGGAAGTGCCAGCCGAGATACAACGCGTGAATTCGTTGTATCTCGTGCTGTTTGGTCGCACGCCCTCGCGGCAAGAGAGCGATCTGGCGTTGAGTTTAGTCAGCCAGGCATCGAAGACTCGCCGCAAGTTTGCAACCAACACAACTGAGATCGAGAAGGGTGTCTGGAACGACTTGTGTATGGCAATGATTTGCAGCAATGAGTTTTTGTACATCGATTGATGTAGCCGACGGCGTGAGACGTCGACCACAGCGCAAGAAACCGTCGAACGTAGGCACGTCCTCACGAACGAGCTACATTGCTTCGAGCTTTTGCATTAGTAATGACCATGTTTCCAAGCCGATTTTCGAACGATTGTTCCAGGCATTCCCTCGCTAACGCGTCGGGCTACCGGCAATTAACTCGTCGCGACATGCTGCGAAAGGCATCCGCCGGTTTCCCGCTGCTTTCTCTTGCTGCGCTGTTGGCTCAAGAGTCGACCACCCAAGCGAACCCGCTTGCATCCAAACAGGCGCATCATCCGCCTCGTGCGAAGAGTGTGATCTTCTTGTTTATGGGTGGGGGACCATCACAGGTGGATCTGTTCGATCCCAAGCCAACGCTGGCCAAATACGCAAAGCAGAAAATCCCTATCACGTTGCCGCGAATCACTCGCGACTCAACCCCCATTTGTCGTCCATCGCCGTATAGGTTCCGACGACATGGGGAATCTGGCATCGTCATCAGTGAGTTGCTGCCACATCTCAGCCGCCACGCAGACGATTTGTGCGTGATTCGATCGATGAACTGCGACCAGATCGAGCACAGTGGGGCAATTCGGCAACTGACGACTGGCGATGGTGTGCTACCTCGCCCAAGTCTGGGTTCGTGGCTGTTGTATGGACTTGGTTCCGAGGCGGACAATTTGCCCGGCTTTGTTTCCCTTGGAACCCAGAACGACTTGCCTGGAAAAGTGCCGTACAGTTCTTCGTTTCTGCCGACGGCATATGAAGGTGTGGCGATTTCCGACGTCGACAACCCGATCGACAATCTGGAAATGCCCGTACCGAGAACCGTCCAGGCTCAACGCTTACAAGCGATACGTCGCTTCAGTGAGTTGCATCGCCAAGGGCGTGAAGACGACAGCAGGCTCGACGCTCGTATTGGCGCCTTCGAACTCGCTTTCCGCATGCAGACGCAAGCACCGGAAGCTTTCGACTTGTCACGCGAGTCACGAGCCATCCACAAAATGTACGGCACGGATCAGAAGACGACCAAAGACTACGCTCAGCAATGCTTGTTGGCGCGGCGGCTAGTTGAACGCGGTGTGCGGTATGTCGTTGCTAACGTTAGCGGCAAATGGGATAGCCACGGCAACGTGCGAGATCATGAAAAGGTGGCTGCAACTTGTGACCAACCGGTGGCGGCGCTGCTTGGCGATCTCAAGCAACGCGGTTTACTCGATGAAACACTCGTCGTTTGGGGTGGCGAGTTTGGCCGTACACCAACCGCCCAGGGATCTGGCCGAGATCATCATCCGCACGCCTTTACGATGTGGCTGGCCGGGGGAGGGGTGAAGCCGGGAACAACTTATGGTGCCACCGACGAGTTTGGCTTTTACGTCACCAAGAACAAGGTCCACATCCATGACCTGCACGCCACGATTTTGCATCTGGTCGGACTCGACCACGAGCGTTTGACTTATCGCTACAGCGGCCGCGACTTCCGGCTGACCGATGTCCACGGCAACGTCGTCCACGACATTCTGGCGTAACATCCAGGAAGCCGCCCGGTCCGAACGGTCACGCAGCGGCTCAACACACCGCCGAAATCCATACGAGCAAGCGATGCTGTTGCTTTAGGAAGCAGATCGAGCCGATGTCACAGACGCTCAGTCGGTGATTGGGGCTGCTGCATCTCAAGAGGATAGCCAGCCTCTCGGCGGCACCCAGGTCACCGCCATGACGGACACGTGTGGAGATTCCCCGGCACCGTCCGAGCGAAGTTCGGATCTGGCGGTTACCGCCCCTGAGTTGAACGCCGGGGCCGGGGTGGGGAGAAAGGGAGAGGGCTGTCGACAAGTCTTGCCGTTTGCCTGTTTTTTTCCACAACGTCCGCGGCGATCGATCCGGACGAACGCCGGAAATCGCCTACCGAGGTTCCCCCAATTCACCTCAATCAACTTCGTCCGATCGGCCGAAGTAGATTGAATAGAACTGCTGTCGTTCTGGTAATCAGTATTGGTGGGAAAGTTTTTTCGTGATTTCACGTTGTGCAAGGATGCTATTGCTGTTTCTGCTTCTCGTAAATGGTTTGCACGCCAGTGATCCGGCCGACAACAACTCAGACAAGACTTTGACCGAAACGCTGGTTGCTGAAAGCACGGAGGAAAGCTCCGTCGCCAGCGAAGCGACAATGGTGGAGGCAACTTCTGCCCGTTTAATTCCACCGGAATGGCTCGAGGCGAAGCCACTGAAAGAGATCCCGTTTGGGAAAAGTGGTTGGCTGGACATTGGCGGCAGCTATCGAGCGAGACACCACCGAGAGAGGAACATACGTCCCGGGACCACAGGAGGCCTTTCGGGGCTTGATGATACTTTCTGGCTCCATCAAACACGATTGTGGGCTGATGGGCAGTGGAATTCTCGAATCGGATTCCGGCTCGGTGTGATAGACGCAGCCAGCGTAGGTGAAGTCTTTCCATCTCGAAGTCGAGAAGTGAACCGGCTGGACCTTTATCAAGCGCATGTGAATATGCTTTTGAATGAAGGAGTGGAAAAGCTGACGGCGAGAATCGGACGGCAGGAGATTCGTTATGGGTCAGCCCGATTGATGATGGCTCCTAACTGGGCCAACAGACGTCGAACTCACGACGGGGTTCGCT
>Ga0302139_10000150_pt1 | contig 29769 bp, 22 predicted proteins | sample CBN3_331_MG_FD_203104 | JGI IMG/M metagenome (GOLD analysis project Ga0302139, IMG submission 203104) | Marine microbial communities from Western Arctic Ocean, Canada - CBN3_33.1 | ecosystem: Environmental > Aquatic > Marine > Oceanic | place: Canada: Western Arctic Ocean | collected 2017-09-15 | reverse complement strand
TCCAGGAACCACCCCGAGCAGAACCTGATGTCCCAGGCCATCACTCACCTGGAAACCGCCTGCCGAATCGACACGAACCGAAGCGAATACGTCGAAAGTCTGGCCGGAGTCCTACAGGAACAGGGACGACTCGAAGCAGCAATCGACCGTCTTCGAAACTACCTCGGCCGGCATCCCGACGAAACCGGTGCCTGGCTGGTGCTGGCCGATTGCCTGGAGGACGCAGGGCGAGGTGCCGAGGCAGACCGGGCTCGAAAGCGTGGCCGACAATCGACTCGCCAACGGGAATGAAAGATCTTTGAGCGTCGACAACCCGCCTGACACCCGAGTATCCTCGCAACGATGCCCGACTCCGTACTCCTGCCACCGACCACCACCCGCGCCGACGGTCTGAAACCCGGTGGCTGGTGGAGTCGGCAGGGCGAGAAGATTCTCTGCGAACTCTGCCCGCGAGAATGCCTGCTCCGAGACAACGATCGTGGTTTTTGCTTCGTCCGACAAAACGTCGGCAACGAAATGGTGCTGACCACCTACGGAAAAAGTACAGGGTTCTGCATCGATCCGATCGAAAAGAAACCACTCAACCACTTCCTGCCCGGCACACCGGTGCTCAGCTTCGGAACCGCCGGTTGCAACCTCGGTTGCAAGTTCTGCCAGAACTGGTCGATCTCCAAGTCACGCGAAATCGAACAGCTCAGCGAACACGCCTCCCCCGATGCCATCGCCCAGGCCGCACTGGCCACCGGCTGCCGCAGCGTGGCCTTCACCTACAACGACCCGGTGATCTGGGCCGAATACGCCATCGACGCCGCGGCCGCATGCCACGAACACGGTATCAAGACCGTCGCTGTCACCGCCGGATACGTCTCCGACATCGCTCGCAAACCGGTCTTCGAATGCTTCGACGCTGCCAACGTCGATCTCAAGGCCTTCACCGAACTCTTCTACAAACACATCACACTCTCACAACTCCAACCCGTCCTCGACACCCTCGTCTGGCTCAAACACGAAACTGACATCTGGTTCGAAATCACCAACCTGCTGATCCCCGACGAAAACGACAGCCCCGACGAACTGAAACGGATGTGCGACTGGATTCTCGAACACATCGGCGACAGCGTCCCTGTCCACTTCACCGCATTCCATCCCGATTTCCGCATGCTGGACACACCCCGCACACCCCACGAAACACTGATCGCCGCTCGAGAAATCGCACTCGAAACCGGCCTGAAGTACGCCTACGTCGGAAACGTCAACGATACGCCACGGCAAAGCACCTACTGCCCCAACTGCAGCAAATTGCTGATCGAACGCAATTGGCACGAACTCGGAGCCTACAACCTCGACAACGGCAACTGCCGCTTCTGTGGCACCACCATCGACGGACTCTTCGAATCCCAACCGGGCGACTGGGGACGCAAACGACAACCACTCGACATGACACGCTTCGCACTCCCAATCGTCACCCCCGAAACCCACGACGACTTGGGACAGATCGACACGGTCTTCACTCAAGGAATCACCTCAATGACCGATCCCGACTCCGAGTCGCCCGAGGCCTTTGTACCCAACGCCACGCAGCAACAAGTGATCGTCCATGCCGCCGCCCAAGCCGTTACCGCTGCCGTGCTCGACCAGCCTCTCGATTGGACCGACCCCACCCTCGCTGGCACCGCCTCGGAAATCCTCTCCGGTGCCTTCGTCAGCCTCAAACGTTCCGGCCAACTCCGCAGCTGCATGGGCATGCAGGGACAGTCGATCCGGCTCGACGAAGCCATCAAGCGAGCGGCCCACAATGCGGCACGCAAGGACCCCCGATTCCCGCCCATCTCGCCCAACGAACTCAATCAACTCGATCTCGAAGTCTGGCTGCTCCACGGACCGCAGGAAGTCGCCGAGACGGGTGAAGCGAGAATCGGACAAGTCACGATCGGACGACACGGGTTGCAGGTGATCGCGGGTGAGAAACGAGGCCTGCTGTTGCCCGGAGTCGCTACCGATCACGACTGGGACGCCGGAACTTTCCTCGATCAGGTCTGCATCAAGGCCGGCCTCCCACCAACCGCGTGGCGCGACGACGACACCCGGCTATTTACCTTTGACGGAGATTGCCTGTCCGGACGAATCGCCGACGCCGCAGCAAAAACACGCTCAACCACCATCGCACCACCCCGACACTCCCTCGACCAGGAACAGGTTGCCGCCTCCGCCGAGTTCTGCAACACGAACATCCAGGCACTGCTCACCGGCAAGGTCGCCAGCCCCTATCTGCCCGGTGTACCCGATGGCGATGTGCAGGGACTGGTGCTGCAATCCAACTGGATGGGCCACGCCACACCCGTCGTGCAGGGCCGACTGGCTCTCAATTCCGGCATGCCGCTGCAATCCAGCCTCTTTGAACTCTCCGAAGCCATCGTCACTCGACTCAGAACACAAATCGGGGCCCGCCAGGTGCAAGGCCTGTCGACCCAACTACTGGTCCTCTCCGACACCGCCATGCACGGAACCACCGATGCCGTAGAACTGGGCGGTGCCGAACGAGGTGACCGGGCGATCGTCGTCACCGCCGCCGACCGCTTCGCCGTGCGCTGGGACAAGTCGGCCACGCCCGAACAACTGGCCGCCCGCTGCCTGGCAGACGTCAACCTGCCCCCGGGGACCGTCGGTCGAGTCTACAGCCTGCACGGAGTCGGCACCGATTCGGCCTTCACCATGAACCGCGTCCCCCGGGCCGTCGCCTCGAACGGAACCAGGCCGGCAGGTGTCGCCGGGAAGTTCTATCCCGATAACCCCCTCGCACTCGACCAACAGGTAAAAGACTGCTTCTCCAACGCCGCACAACTCCAGACAACCAGTCCCAACACCCGCAACTGGCCGGCAGCCATGCTGCCCCACGCCGGTTTGAAGTTCTCGGGTGCCGTCGCCGCACAAACACTGGCATCGATCGACATCCCCAACTCGGTGATCATCATCGGTCCCAAACACACCCGCCACGGTGTCCCCTGGGCCGTCTCACCCCACCAGTCCTGGCAACTGCCCGGAGGCGAGATGGCCGCCGATCCCGCATTGGCCAGGCAATTGGCCGATGCGATTCCCGGCCTGGAACTCGACAGCGAAGCACACCGCGAGGAACACGCCATCGAAGTCGAATTGCCACTCCTCCGACACCTCGCACCCAAAACCACGGTCACCGGCATCGTGATCGGCAGCGGTGACCTCGAGTCCTGCCGCGACTTCGCCAAACACCTTGCCGGCGTACTCGATCAATTCGACAATCCACCACTGCTTCTGATCTCAAGCGACATGAACCACTTTGCCTCGGACTCCGAAAACCGACGACTCGACGAAGCCGCACTTGCCGCCATCGAAACCCTCGAACCACACACTCTGCTGCAAACCGTCCGCGATCTGAATATCAGCATGTGCGGAGTCCTCCCGGCAGTCATCGTCATGGAAACACTCAAACAACGCGACACGCTCTCTCGATGCCACAGAACTGGATACACCACCTCGGCCGAAACCACCGGCGACTCAGCTCGAGTGGTCGGCTATGCCGGTATACTTTTGGGATGACCACAATGACAAACCCGCATCACGACAATCGCTTCACCCGCCGCCAACTGCTACAGGCTACCGCCGGGACAGCAATCGCATTGCCATTGGCCGGCAGCCTGCTGGCAGCCCCATCCCAACAACGGCCACGTGTCGCTGCGATCTACACCACCTGCTTCTACCGCTCGCATGCTCACGTTCTCCTCGAAAACTTCCTCGGCCCCTACCTTTTCAACGGCGTCCCCACCGACCCGGGCGTCGATATCGTCTCGATCTACGCCGACCAGAGACCCGGCGATCGCGACATGACCGACTCGATCGCCAAGGCTTACAAATTGCCGGTCTTCAAGACGATCAACGACGCACTCTGCGTCGGTGGCAAACAGCTGGATGTCGACGCCGTGCTTTGTATCGGCGAACACGGGAATTACCCCCGCACCAAGCTGGGCCAGGTCAAGTACCCACGCAAACAATTCTTCGACCAGATCGTCGCCACCATGAAACGATCGGGACGATTCGTCCCACTCTTCAACGACAAACACCTCTCCTATCGCTGGGATTGGGCACTCGAAATGTACCAGGTGGCCCAAAAGCACAAGATCCCGTTCATGGCCGGTAGCTCGGTGCCGCTGGCCACTCGACGACCCAACCTGGAACTGCCGCCCGGACAGGTCATCGACGAAGCCATCTCGATCCACGGCGGACCACTCGAATCCTACGACTTCCACGGACTCGAATTGCTGCAGTCGATGATCGAATCGCGAAAGGGAGGTGAAACCGGAGTGGCCTCGGTCGAGTTCCTGGCCGGAGACGATGTCTGGAAGGCGGCCAGGCAGGGTCGCTGGTCCATCGACCTCGCACACGCCGCCATGAAAGCCGAACTGGGTCGACCGCTCGAAGATCTCAGCTTTATCCCCAACGAAGACAAATCACCCGCTCATGCAACGCTCGTCACCTACCGCGACGGCACTCGGGCCACCGTGCTGCGAATCGGTCAGAACGGAACACGCTGGAACTTCGCCTGCCGCATGAACGGAAAACCCAACATCCACTCGACCGCCTTCTACGTCGGACCCTGGCAGAACCGAAACCTCTTCAAGGCCCTCTCACACTCGATCCAAACTCACTTCAAAAACCAAAAGGCTCCCTACCCGGTCGAGAGAACCCTGCTGGTGACCGGCACACTCGCAGCCGCCATGCAGGCCACCAGCCAACCCGGACAACCCCTGAAGACTCCCGAATTGGGAATCACCTACCAGCCGACCGACTTCCGAGCCATGAGAGAAATGGGTGCCACCTGGACGCTGATCACCCCCGACGTGCCGCAACCCAAAGGCATCCACAAACTGTAAAGCCTATAGCCACCGACCCCCTCAGCCGCATTTCTCACCACTGACCATCAAGCGCCTTCAGAAACTCGACCAGAAATCCGACCTCCGCTTCGTCCAACCCCAACGGCCGCATCAGCGGATCCAGACCCTCGACCACCACCCCGGCACGCTTCACACCACCCCGGTTGTAGAACTCGACCACTTCACGCAGCGTCTTCACACTCCCGTCGTGCATGTAAGGCGCCGTGCGAGACACTCCACGCAATGTCGGAGTCTTGAAACGGCCCCGGTCACCGACTCGTCGGGTGACCGACATCCGACCAACATCTCCACCAGAACCGCTGGCAATCACTCCCGTGTTGTGGAACCGCTCGTCGGTGAAATTCGGTCCCGAATGACAACGCCAGCAATGGCCACGACTCTCGAACAACCACAACCCCTGCCGCTGAGCATCGTTGAGAGCCGCCGCATCGCCGCCACGGAACCGATCCACCCGGCTGTTGCCCAGCAACAACGTCCTCTCGAAATCAGCAATCGATCGAGCCAAATTGCCGGCCGTCACTCCGTCGGGAAATACACGACCAAACTCACGCAAATACCCCGCATCGGACTTCAATCGAGATACGACGTTGTCGAGCTTCGAGCCCAATTCCCTGGGATTCTCGATCGGGAACTTCACCTGCTCTTCCAGACTTCCGGCTCGACCGTCCCAGAAGAAACTTCGACCCATTGCGACATTGAACAGTGACGGAGCATTGCGGAGACCGCGGGCCTGGTTGATCCCGATCGACAACGATCGCGAATCCGCAAAACCATGCGACGGCAAGTGGCACGACGCACAAGCCAAACTGCCGTCGCGAGACAAGACCGGATCAAAAAACAAACGCCGACCCAGGGCAACACGATCCGCCAGCAGCTTGTCCACTCCCAATTCGGTCGCCGGTCGCTTCAAACCCGCCGGAGACTTGCGGCCAACCAGATCCGCCGGAAGAGTGTCCTTGGGTATCTCACGCGACTCCGCTCCCGCCACCACCACCACGGCCAGCAACAACAGCACCGACTGGCAAACACATGTAACAACCCACTTCATCCCGACTCGCTCCACAGCCCGCGTGACCAGAACAGACTAACCTCTTGTCGCGATCCCGGCGACGCATCCACACCAGGAATCCAGTATCCTCATCAACAGGCATCCCTACCCGGCTGGCGATTCCACACGCTGGACCGCGAGACACAAAAGATGGCTCATCTGGTGGCCGAAGGCCCCGAACCTGGACAAACCTGGTGCCGCGAATTGGCGGCCGGAGCCACGATCCGTTTGGGGCGTAGCCCCGAATCGGGATGGGATGTGGCCTGGGACAATCAAATCTCACGCGAACACGCCGACCTGATCTTCAACGACGACCTGCTGACCGTGCGACAGGTCGAATCGGCTCGCAACCCAATCCACTTCGACGGCGAATCCACTCCAGCCTGTGCACTGGGCTACGACGAAACGTTTCGCATCGGCCAAACCGAGTTTCGACTCATCCAACAGACCGACGATAAGTCCAACCACGACTCGGACGACTCGGACGACTCGCATCGGATCGGCGACTACGTGGTGTCGCGACTGCTGGGGACTGGTGGCATGGGCAGTGTCTATCTCGCTCGCCATACCAGCAGCGGCCACGATGTTGCACTGAAAGTCCTGGGCGCCGACCAGGCCAGGAACCCCGAACTCGTCCGCCGATTTCAACTCGAAGGGCAACTCGCTCAGGGACTCAGACACCAGAACCTGGTCGAAGTCCTCGAAACCGGCGTCGCCGACAACACCCACTTCATCGCTCAGGAATTCATCGACGGAGCCGACATCAGCCAGTGGCTGGTTCAACGTGGCACCCTGCCGCTGAAACGGACCATCTCGATCATCCGACAGGTCGCCGAAGCCCTGGCGTACCTGCACCGTAACAACATCATCCACCGCGACGTCAAACCCTCGAACCTCCTGATGACTCGTGACGGAACACCACGGTTGGCCGACATGGGAGTCGCCCGCTCTCTCGAAGCCGACTCGGACAGCAGCCAGGTGACTCAGGCCGGAGCCGTCGTCGGCACCATCGACTACATCGCGCCCGAACAGGCCGACGACAGCCACTCGGCCGACGCCCGCAGCGACATCTACTCGCTCGGCTGCACCTGGTACGAAATGCTCACCGGATCGCCCCCCTTCCCCGACGGTGGACTGACCGACAAGATCAACGCTCACGCCACACAACCGCCGCCCAACCCCAGAAACCTCAACCCCGACGTCCCCGAAGCGCTCGTCGCCGTGCTCGATCGAATGATGGCCAAGTCGCCCAATCAACGACACCAGTCGATCGAAGAATTGCTCGACGACATCGCCACCGACACACTGATGCAACAGGAAATCAGCAGCTCGGTACTCGCCGGACTCGCCGAAAGCTCGGTCGAGTTTCAACTCGAAAACAACGACTCCTCGCCCCAACCAGACAAACCACTCGCCCAAGCCCAACCGCTGGTCGTCCGCTGCGGCCACTGCAGACGCTCCTACAAGATCGCAGCCCGACTGGCAGGGAAGCGATTGAAGTGCCGCGAGTGTGGCGAAGCGATTGAAGCTGATGCACAATGACGACATGGGCTGCCTTCACAATCACAATAAGGCATCCCGCCTGATTCCGGAGACCTCCATGCCGACCGCACCTCGAACACCACACCTGCTGACCGTCGCAGTGGCTCTGACCCTGTCGATCGTAAGCCAACTCAACGCTGCAAACTGGCCGGCCTGGCGCGGCGCCGACGGCACCGGACGCAGCTCAGAACGCAACCTGCCGCTCGAATGGAGCCAGACAGAGAACGTCGTTTGGAGGACCAGCCTGCCCGGTGAAGGCAACTCGACACCGATCACCTGGAACGAGCGAGTCTTCCTGACCTGCCCGGTTGACCAAGGCCGAGTACGACGACTGATCTGCCTCGACCGCAAGTCCGGCCAAATCATCTGGAAACACGACGTCCGGTTCGCTCAGAAAGAAACCACTCATCGAGACAACCCGTTCTGCTCGGGATCTCCCACCACCGATGGCCAACTGGTCTACGCCAGCTTTGGCTCCGCCGGAGTGTTGGCCTGCGACTTCGACGGCCAAGTCGCCTGGCACCGCAACCTCGGCAAACTGACTCACGTCTTCGGCCAAGCCACCACCCCCGTCCTCTACAAGAACCTGGTCATCGTCCACCGTGGACCCGGCGACAAGACTCACCTCGTCGCACTCGACCGACAAACCGGAAAGACCATCTGGGACACCCCCGAATTCGCAAAGAACAACAACCTCTACGGCTCCTGGTCCACTCCGGTCATCGTTCAAATCGACGGTCACGATGAACTGATCGTCACGATGCCCAAGGAGATCAAGGGCTACGACCCCGCCACCGGACGGGAACTCTGGAAATGCGGCGGACTGGGCACCGAAATCTATACCATGCCGACCGTTGGCAATGGGCTGGTCGTGGGCATCAGCGGGCACCAGGGACCCGCGATGGCACTGCGGCTGGGAGGACGAGGTGACCTGACCCAGTCGAACCGGCTCTGGCTCACAGCCAAGAACCACCAGCGAGTCGGTTCCGGGGTCATCGTCGGCAAGTACCTCTACCTCTCAAATGCCACCGGCATCGCTCAGTGCCTCGAAGCCCGCTCGGGCAAAGTCGTCTGGGCCGAGCGACTCGGAGGCACACTCTGGGGCACCATGCTCGCCGCCGACGGACGACTCTACGTCAGCAACAAGGAAGGCGACATCTTCGTGCTCGCCGCGTCACCGACATTCCAACTGCTCGCCCGAAACCGCATGGCCGAACACATGAAGGCCGCCGTCGCACCCTCGGATGGACAACTCTTCGTTCGTACCTACAAAGCACTCTACTGCATCGGCAAATCGACTCGCTGAAACCGTACACCCACTGTGCGATCCACAACAACACACCCGGACTCTCCACCATGACAACGTCTCCCCTCCGAATGCTCCCCCTGGCTCTGACATCACTGCTGCTGATCGCCTCGGTCGCCAACGCCGCAGACATCCCCGACCCACAAGGCGACCGACTGGTCAAGAAAAACGCCCGGCTCGAGCTGCTCTTCACACGCACTGCCAAAATCGAAGGCGGTTTGACCGAAGGACCGGCCGTCGCACCCGACGGCAGCATCTACTTCTCGGATATCCCCTTCGGAAAAGACCACGGGATGATCCACCGATTCGATCCCCGAACTAACACCACCAGCGTCTTCAGCGACAACAGTGGGAAATCCAACGGACTGATCTTCAACTCCAATGGACAACTGCTGGCATGCGAAGGAGCCGGATTCGGCGGACGACAGATCTCAAGCACCAACACGAAAACCGGCAAGAAAACTACGCTCGCCAACAGCTACTCGGGCAAACGACTCAACGCACCAAACGACCTCTGCGTCGACGCCGCTGGACGAATCTATTTTTCCGATCCCCGCTACGTGGGACACGAAAAACGAGAACTCAAACACCGGGCTGTCTACTGCATCGAACCGGATGGCTCACTGTTCGAGGTCACTCACAATATCTCAAAACCCAATGGCATCGCCATCAGCCCCGACGGGAACATGCTCTTCGTCGCCGATCACGACAACGGCACCGACAACATCGACCCCGATGCCAAGGTGCCACCCACTCTCGGCGATATGAAAATCTACGGATGGTGGCTCAAGGACAACGGTCGAGTCGAATCGCAACGGTTCACCATCGTCGACTTCAACCACTACGCGATGAAAGGCTGCGATGGGATGACCGTCGACGAAAACGGATTCCTCTACCTCACCGTCCGAGACGCCGCTCGACCCGGTGTGATGGTCGTCGACCCCACACGCGGCAAGAACATCGGATACATCCCCACCGGGGCGATCGGACAACAACAGGCCACCGCCGTCGGTTTGCCCAGTAACGTCGAATTTGGGATCGGCAAGGACCGCAATCTGCTCTACATCACCGTCGACAAAAGCCTGTATCGCATCCGACTCAAAACCCAAGGCTGGCACGTCCAGTACCAGGGACGCAGGAAGTAGCCAAGCGACCGGTCAAGAGTTGACCCCCAGCCCCCCGCCGCACTACTCGCCCTCTCCGATTACGGCGAGAAACAACTCGCCGTAATCGGCCGCCTTCTTCTCACCCACGCCGTGCACCTCCAGGAACTCCGGCAACGTGCTCGGCCGTAGACGAGTCATGTCGCGAAGACTCGCGTCGCCAAACACAACGTAGGCCGGCACCGACTTCTGCTCGGCCAACTCACGCCGCAATTCACGCAATCGCTCGAACAAGCCACGGTCCACACCCTCCCACGAATCCGCGCGAGACCCGGACGCCCGAGTCGACCGGGTTGCCGGGCCGGACCGACGGGCTGGTTTCAATAACAGAGGTGCCTGCTCGCCCGTCAACACGCCTCGACCACTTTCGGTTAGCTGCAGGACATTGTATTCGCCGGTCTTGACCAAAAAGCCCTGAGCCACCAACTGCTCGACCCAGCCTCGTACGGCACGCACATCATGGTCGGACAACAACCCGTAGGTGCTCAGACCGTCGTGCCCATTGTCTAGAACCCGCTGCTCGGCCGAACCCCGCAAGACCTTCACCGTGTAGTCGGCTCCGAATCGCTGTTCCTGCCTGACCACGCTCGAGAGAATCTTCTGACTGATCACCAACGCGTCTTCAACCTGGTCCAGTTCACCCAGGCACACGTCGCAGGCACCGCAGTTGTCCGAATCAAGCGACTGGCCAAAGTACTCGACCAACCGAGCGTGTCGACAGACCACGCTGCCAGCATACTCCTGCATCGCCTGAAGACTCTTCCAAGCCCCCTCGGTCGGCTCGCTCTCGGAACCCTCAAGAATAGCCCGCCATCGACCGTAGTCACCGCCGGTGTACAACAGACAGCACTCGGCCTCCAAGCCGTCACGCCCTGCTCGACCGGTTTCCTGCTGGTAACCCTCCAGGGACTTCGGCATCGCCGCGTGGATCACGTAACGGACGTTCGACTTGTCGATCCCCATGCCAAAAGCGACCGTGGCCACGATCGTGTCCACACGCTCCCCAATAAACTCCTCCTGGTTCGCCTTCCGCTGCTCGTCACTCAAACCCGCATGATACGGTTTGGTGCAAAACCCGCGCTGGTTGAGTTGTTCGGAGGTGGTCTCCACGTCACGCCTGGAAATGCAATAGACGATGCCCGACTCCTTGGGGTGACGACCGAGAATCTCGGTCAACTGATCAATCGCTCGATCGCGAACCAGCACCTTGTAGGCCAGGTTCGGCCGATCAAAGAAACCGACCAGCAACTCCGGATCGACCAACCCCAACTCCCGCACGATGTCTTCACGCACCCGCTCGGTCGCCGTGGCGGTGTAGGCGTGGATCGCCACCCCAGGAAACGTCTCCTTCAACAACTTCAGTTGACGATACTCCGGCCGGAAGTCGTGGCCCCATTGGCTGATGCAGTGCGCTTCGTCAATCGCCACCAACGACACATTCGCCTGCACCAATGCCTCGAGCATCCCCGGCATAACCAACCGCTCGGGAGCCACATACAGCAACTTCAACTCGCCGGCAGCCAGCGAGTCGTACACGCCGCGACGCTCGTCGGGCGACAGGCCGCTGTTGAGACACGCCGCGGCAACACCAGCCGCTTTCAACCCGTCGACCTGGTCCTTCATCAAGGAAATCAATGGCGACACGACCAGCGCGACTCCGTCGCGGATCACTGCCGGAGCCTGGAAACACAGCGACTTGCCGCCGCCAGTCGGCAATACCACCACCGAATCGCGGTCCGACAATACGCACTCAATCGCCTCCTGCTGCAACGGCAGAAAACCGTCATAGCCCCAGTGCGTCTTCAGCGCTTCTCGAATTCGATCGATCGTCATTGGCGTCGTGCCAGCCAGAAGGTCCCGTTCCTAGGTCGTGCTTTTCCCTGCCGCACGAAGTACCGCTTTCGCCTCGGGAACCTTCATCCGCCGCAACGCCTGCAAAGCGGCCGCCTTGTTGCTGGCCGTCCCCTCGCTGAGCACTCGTCCCAACGACCTCGCCGCATCTGCAGTTCCCTGCCGTTGCAACGACTGGATGCCCAGACGACCCAATTGCGGAGTCTTCAGGATCGCATCGGCAATCGCCGCACTCGACGCCTTCGTCTTGAACAACGCCAGGCCGAACATGCCGTACTGCTGAGACAACCGGTCCGCGGACTTGGTGCCTTCGATCAAGACCGGCAACGCCGCCTTGTTGCCCCGTTGCGACAAGGCATAGGCGGCCAGCACGCGAACTTCTGATGCCGTGTCTTTCAGAGCCGACTCAAGTGCCAAGCCAGCGGCCTGAGACTTGCTACCCGATCGCAATAACAGCCGCAAACCACTCTGCCGCACTTCCGACGACTCGGCTTTCAAGAGCCCTTGGGCGATCCGAACCACGTCCTTGCCAGCCGTCGATGCAATCTGCTCGAACGCAAAACGCGCATTCCGCGACAATTCGACGTTCTTCAACTCCTCGGCCGCCAACGGAGCCACCTTGGGGTTCTTCAAGTCGGTAATCACCCGGGCCAAGCCAAACTGAGCCTGCAGCGACTTGGTCTTACCCATCTGCTTCATCAGCAACGGAGCCGCAGCAGGACCCAGCGATTGCAACTGGGTGGTCGCTGCTGCTGCGGTCGTACGACTGGCCAGTTGAGGCACCAGGTCCTCGACATCCTTGGCCATCGCTAATTCCATTGCCTCAAGCACCTCGGCATCCTTGCTGCCCGCCAACGCCTTGCGAGCAACGTTGCGGACTTCCAAATCGGTATCCTCGAGCGCCTTCAGGTACAACGACCGGGTCTCGAACCCCTTTAAACTCGACAACGCCACGACCGCTTCCCGACGAACCGAAGCCGACTCGTCCGACAAAAACAACTCGAACGCCTTGCCACTGGCCGCATCGCCCAACCCGAACAACGCCGCAGCAATGCGGACTCGGGCCGGGTGCATCGGCTTGGACAACAACGCCTTCAATGCAGCCGTGCCCGACTTGCCACCAATCAAGCCCAACGAAGTGATCGCCGCGTCCGACACTTCAGCCTGCTTGTGCACAGAAAGCGACTCGAGCCTTCCAACCGCCTTCGCCGCCTTCAACTCGCCAACTGCACCAATCGCAGCCACCAACACAGCCGGATCCTCAGCCGAAAGGGCCTCCACAACAATCTCCGTCGCACCACTGTCGCCCGCTCGACCCAATGCACCAAGACTCGCAACCCGAACCGCCGAATTCTTGTCGGTCGCCGCGCGACGCAACGATTCGAGCAACGGGCCTGTCTCTTCACCCAACAACGCCAACGCCGTGGCCGCTCGCTGGCGAACCACCGGATCAGAATCCTCAAGCAGGTTCGCAATCGCGCCCCTGGCCCCCTTCACTCCAGAAGAACCCAGGTAATAGGCCGCCATGCCCCGCTCCTGGGGCTTCACGCTCGACAGACTCTCAGTCAAGTTGCTCGATGTCTTGGCCAACAACGTGTCGACCGCCGTGTCCATCGCTGGACCACGGACGTTCTTGTAGCGGATCACTCCACGGTCATCGACCACGTAGATCGTCGGCCAACCCCGCACTCCCCAGGCACTCGCGATCGGACCGCCCGTCCTGCCGCCGTCCCAGAACGAACGCCAAGTGATGTTGTTGGCTTTCATCGCCGTTCGCAGACGAGCCTTCGGGTCACTGTTGATCCCGATCAAGACAAAAGGCTGGTTCGCCAAACGCTTCACGAGCGACCGCTCGTGGGGGTACATCGCCCGGCAAGGAGGTCACCAATCGCCCCAGAAATCGAGTACCACAACCTTGCCGCGGTAATCGCTGAGCTTGAACTTGCGACCGTCGACATCCACTCCGCTGATCTCCGGAGCCAACTTGCCGACCGCCAAGTCCGCGGGCGAGTGTTTCTTCGCCTGGGCCATCGCCGAAGCTGACGTCAACAGCAAGGCCGCCAACGACAACAACCCGATGCGTGACAATTTGCTCATGAGGATTGTCCCTCTGGATACCAAAACCCCGAAACTCAATTCGAGTCCCAACAGCCGGTATCCTGTTCCATTACTCTGCCGCGGCCGTTGCCGCTGCAGATTTCAGATACGTCTTCGCTTTCGGTGTCTTCATCCGCTTCAAAGCCGACTTGGCCTGCTCACGCAGCTTGGGATTCTCGAGCAACTCGCCCAAGACTGTGGCCGCCGCCGGAGTGTCCTGACGCGACAACGACAAGATGGCCGTGCGGACCAACACAGCCGATTTCGCACCGCCAGCCTTCTTCACGGATGCCGACAAGGCATCGGTCGCACTCTGGTCCTTGTAACGGCCCAGGGCACTCGCCGATCGGTGATTCAACACTTCATGATCGCTCGCGGCGAATTCCGCCAAGGTCGGCAGGAGCTTCGGACTGGGGCCACTGAAATGAAGCAGGAAAGCCGACCAACCACGGATCACGTCGACCTCGCTCGTCAAACCCGCTTGCAATGTCGCAGCCACCGGCTTCTTGCTCCGCAAACCAAATATCGTGCGGGCAATTCCGTCCTGACCGGCTCCAGTCTTCTCGGCACCTAGACGCTCCATCAACAACGGAACGACATCCGCGCCCAACGCCACCAACTGACCGCTGGCTTTGCCGACCGTCTTGCGATCCCGCAACTTCGGCACCAGGTCGTCGACTTCCAGAGACAGGACGTCCTTCAGAGCCTGCTGAATCTTCGGATCCTCGCTCTTGCCCAACACACCACGAGCCAGGTTGCGGACTTCCGCATCCTGGTCCTTCAGTGCCACGAGGTACAGCGACCGAGTCTCCAGCCCGTCGAGACTTGCCAGAGCCGCCACCGCTTCACGACGTACCGAAACAGACTCGTCAACAAGAAACGTCCGGAACGCGTCGCCCTGGGACTTGTCGCCAGATTGGAACAATGCCGCAGCAATCCTCACTCGAGCCGGATGCTCTGGCTGGGATGCCAGCGCCTTCAACGCCGCCGTTCCCGCCTGGCCACCAATCTGACCCAAGGCCGCGATCGCCGCTTGAGAAACGGACGCCTCGTCGTGAGCCGTCAGAGTCTTCAAGGCGCCAACCGCCTGGCTCGCCTTCAACGCACCGGCACTGCCGATCGCAGCGACAACCACGCCCGAATCCTTCGCATTCAATGCCTCGATGATGATCTTCGTCGAATCGGTGTCACCAACTCGGCCCAGGACCTCCAGGCTGGCAACCTGCACCGCCGGGTTCTCGTCACTCGTCGCCTTGCGAAGCAACTCGAGCAACGGATCCGTCTTGTCACCCAACAACGCCAAACCCGTGGCCGCTCGCTGGCGAACCACCGGATCAGAATCCTCAAGCAGGTTCGCAATCGCGCCCCTGGCCCCCTTCACTCCAGAAGAACCCAGGTAATAGGCCGCCATGCCCCGCTCCTGGGGCTTCACGCTCGACAGACTCTCAGTCAAGTTGCTCGATGTCTTGGCCAACAACGTGTCGACCGCCGTGTCCATCGCTGGACCACGGACGTTCTTGTAGCGGATCACTCCACGGTCATCGACCACGTAGATCGTCGGCCAACCCCGCACTCCCCAGGCACTCGCGATCGGACCGCCCGTCCTGCCGCCGTCCCAGAACGAACGCCAAGTGATGTTGTTGGCTTTCATCGCCGTTCGCAGACGAGCCTTCGGGTCACTGTTGATCCCGATCAAGACAAAAGGCTGGTTCGCCAAACGCTTCACGAGCGACCGCTCGTGGGGGTACATCGCCCGGCAAGGAGGTCACCAATCGCCCCAGAAATCGAGTACCACAACCTTGCCGCGGTAATCGCTGAGCTTGAACTTGCGACCGTCGACATCCACTCCGCTGATCTCCGGAGCCAACTTGCCGACCGCCAAGTCCGCGGGCGAGTGTTTCTTCGCCTGGGCCATCGCTGAAGCTGACGACAACAGCAAAGCCGCTGTCATCAACGCCGACAGACCAACACGTGACATCGTCTTCATCACTCGCTCCTCCAGCAGACTCGCTGCTAGTGTTTTCGGGGACGACCCAACACGGGCCTGAATCGCATCAATCGTGTCACTGTAGAATCGCTGATACGACTCGCCAGAACAAGAATGCAAGCCGCAATTCTCGCGACTCGGAAAAACTCCAACTCGGCCACTCAACCGAAACACGCACGCACAACCGCGTTGAGATATGATGCCGACACTCTGCTCTCGGACTGACCGAACCCAAGAGACACACACCATGACCGATCATCCATCACCCCTCGACAGACGACAGTTCCTCACCAACACCGCAGCCACCGCAGCCACCGCAGCCACCGCAGCCACATTCCACTCGGCCGCATCGGCCGCATCGGCCGCATCGAGCGCACCCAGCGACAACCTGCTGGTCAACAACCCGAAAAAGAAACCGAAACTCGTCATCGTCGACTGCCACGCTCACATCTATGGCACACCCGAAGAAGAGAAACATTACCCGACAATCCCCAAACCACTGCGTCCTCCAGCTGGCACCGGCACCGTCGCTCATCTCCTCAAAACCATGAAACAAAACGGCGTCGACCATGTGACCGCCGTCCAGACCAGCACCTACTACCGTTTCGACAACCGCTTCACCGCCGACTCGGCCCGTCGCCACAATGACGTCATGGTCGGCATCTGTACGCTCGACCCCGACCAGCCTCAGAATCCCTGGGTCCTGGAGTACCTGGTCGAGAAATCCAACGTTCGCGGAATGCGAAGCATCCCGGGCCAGGACGGCCGGATCGACGCGCCCGGAGTTCGCCGTCTGTGGGAGACGGCCCAACGACTGGGAATCGTCATCAATTCACTCACCTCCCGGGAACTCAAGCCGCAGGTGGCCGAAATGGCCGCCGCTCACCCGAAACTCAATGTCGTCATCGACCACTGCCTGAACCTCGCCGCCGGAAACACTCTCGAAGCCACCCTCGCCGACATGCAAGATCTCGCCAAGCTCAAGAACGTCCACGCCAAGCTGACCTTCATCCCGACCGGAACCCGGATGGGCTTCCCCGGCAAGGACCTGCACACGGCCTGTCTCGAGGTGATCAAGGCGTTCGGGGCCGACCGCTGTGTCTGGGGCAGCGATTTCCCCTGCGAACTCTGGCTCAAGAATCAACACATCAGCTACGCCCAACACCTGAAAATCTTCACTCACGAACTCGGCCTCGACCCCGACACCAAGCGAGCCGTACTCGGAACCACCGCTCAAAAACTCTGGTTCTCGCGACAAGACAACCGACCAACCGCAAGCTAGGCCGAAAGCAACTCGGCGTTGCCGCCATCGCACAAGTGCGACGTGTCGTTGTAACTCTCAAGCCGCACGCCACCCGCCGACAACTCGAGCTGAGTGACCGACGTGTTGTACAAGTCACCAAGCCACTCGTTGCCGATGAACGGGCGGCCCAGCAATGCCGAGACCAAGATCGGTTTGAACATCCCGTGAGTGATCACCGCCACCCGGGCCGGGCTATCACCGAATCGAGACATCAGCAAAGCCGCCGCCCCGCGAGCCCTTTCTTCGGCTTCGTCCGGACGCTCCCAACGCCCACACTTCCACCAACCCGCTTCATCGATCGAATCCGGCAACTCCCAGTCCCCAAACTCCTCGACAATCTCCGAACGCGTCAAACCCGGCTGACCCTGGTAAACCTCCGGTGCCGCACCCGCCTGGCAACCTCCCTGCTCGTGAACCTCAACCAACACTTCCGGCGTCAAACCGGTCGCGGCAGACACCACGCGAGTCGTTTCCATCGTCCGACGAAATGCACTGCTCAACAACCGTTCCGGCTGCCACTGCTTCAATCGGACCGCCAACCGCTGCGACTGCTCGAGGCCCAACTCGGTCAATCCTGGGTCGGCCGTCCGACGCTCCTCGGGCAGCGAGTTGTTGACAGACTGAGCGTGACGGATCAACAGCACTGGCATTTTCAGCCAACCTCCTCATCCAAACCGCTCCTCGGCTTCAACTCCTGGACACTCACACCTGCGACCTCACAACCCAACGGCAAAAATCGCAATTCGCCGGCCAACCACTCGGCGTACTGATCGTCGTAGTGCGGACTACCAGGCTGCCCCGATTGCCCCTGCCCGTCAATCGTCCACAAGCCCGGTGGATCGTCGGCCAGGTCGACGACGTGACGGTACCCCGCCCCACTGGCGGCCTCCCAGTCTGGCCCCAAACCAGTGTTGCCCACCGTTACCATGTCGCCACCCACTCCCGCTCCACCGTGGTCGAGCAACTCGCCCAGGCTCCCACGGGCCGACAACACATGCCGCAACGGCATCCGATGCAATCGACCCCAACGCCAATCCCCCATCTCTTCGCCCAGCCGACTCGACAAGGTCTCCAAAGCCTCACGCATCGCCGACTCGATCTCACCACGACGACTCGCCTCGTCGACAAACCAGCCATGAGAATCCGAATCCAACAACGCGGCCGCCACCGCTTCGACTCCCTTCGCCATCAACTCGATCTCGTCGGCCTCGAATCTCGCCTCGGCCACACGTCGGCACCACGTCCGATAAAACACGTTGAACAACGATGGACCGATCGACTCGGCACCACACTCTCCGTCCCAATTTGAAAGGACTTTCCCCGCACCAACAAGCCGATCGTCGCCGCTCACTCGCAAGACACTTACCAAACCACCCACACACTCCGCCGCCCGGCCCGACACCACGTCCAACTGCATCCGAGCAAACTCGTGACGATCCACCAACCCGTCGTGCGACTCGAACATCTCGCGAATCCGACGTCCCCGGTGCCCGCTCGTCCAACAACCGAACATCCGGTACGGATAACTGTCGTCGGTGATCCGGTTGTTCGCACTGCCCAACCAGCCTCGCTCGGGATCCACCGCACCGGGCATCCCCTCGACAGGAATCAACCCGACCCAGGCATCCTTAGGATCCCAGCCACGCCGGTAGCCGCGACACAACGACTCGCGATACGGCACGCGACCACTACACTGCATCGCGATCCGACCCTCCGTGTCGGCAATCGCCAACACAAACGTCGGCACGTGCCACGGCCGCATCGCGTTGCGGAACTCCTCAACCGAACCGGCACGGCCCATTCCCTGCAAGGCCTCGATCCAACCACCGCCATACGCACCCAGCCACTTCAACGAGACCGGACCCGTGCGGTTGGCCGGAGATGGCAGTAGATCGTCGACCAGGGGACCGTTGCGAGAAAACCGGACCGTGCGGTCGACCGCCGACTCGCCCCGAACCTCGATTCGCTCGGTCAACTCGCCAGCCAACTCCCACTCGCCGTCGTACTCGAAACAACCCGGATGCAACTCGTCGGTCCGCTCCTGGTATAGGTCTCGCTGCGAACAAATGTTGTTCGTGATCCCCCAACCCACACCGGGCGTCCGACCAAACATCACCGCCGGGATGCCGACGTACGCCATGCCCGCCACGTCGAACGACCCGCCACACAAATGTACCTGGTACCAACAACTGACCGCTTCGAAGGCAATATGAGGATCACTGGCTACCATCGGACGCCCCCCCACGGTCCGCTCACCCGACGCCACCCAGTTGTTGCTCCCGATCGCACCCTCCGGGTCGCCCACCACCGCTCCAACCGGATCGGTCGGATCGGAATCGCCGCCAACTGGCCGATCCCATAAACCCGCCGGAAAAACCGCCTCGTCCTCAACCTCGCCTCGTAAAAATTCCTCTAGCAATTCGCCATCACCCAATCGACGCCGAGCCAACTCGGGAATCACGATGACCGGAAACCGACCAGTCAGATACCAGCGAAACTCGGTCTCGATCGCCAGCAAATCTACACCGTCAAACGGCTCGGGACGGTAATCCAACAGGTCGAACTCGACCGGCCACGTCGCATCGGTCAAGGACTCGATCTGAGCATTGATGCCGCGTGCGAACGACTCGGTCAGCCCACGAGACTCCTCGGGCATCTCGTCCCACTGAGCACTCGCAATCCGGTTCAAACCGACCGTGCGGGCAAGCAGGTCGTTTTCCAAACCGTCCGGCCCGAGAATCTCTGCCAGGCGACCCAGGCCCTTTCGACGCAGGTAATCCAACTGGAACAAACGGTCCTCGGCCATGGCCAGCCCGAAACCGAAAAATAGGTCGCTGTCGTTGTCGGCCTGGATATGAGGAATACCGCGATCGTCGCGGACAATCCGCACACCCGCCGCGACATCCACCGACCGACTCGACTCGACATCCGACAGCCGACCGGCCAGCACCTCACGCCACCACTCGTCGAACTCCGCACGATCCCAGCCAGCTGATGCCGACACCTGCTCAATCGTCTCGCCCGACCCCAGCCGCTTCAACAGTTCCCGATCGCTCATTCGCTTCGTCCCGATTGTTCGAGTTCAGCTCAATTATGCCCTTGCCGGCTTCGGCCGGATTCGCCATCTGTTCAACCACTCCAGCCACCGAATCGGCATACCACGTCAACCCCGCTCGCGACGGATGCTGATCGACTGGCAACAGGTACAACGACTTCGGCTCAACGGGAATGCCTCCACGCTCGATCAGATCGACCACCGGCGAACCGGCCAACTGCTCGAGACTCAGCAACAGCGACCGCTGCTGAGACGTCATCAGGTACGCCCCGGCGACCATCTCCTCGTACTGAGGCAACTGCACCAGCACGACGGTCGACTCCAACTTCCTCAACGCCTCCAACCCTCGCACCATCCCCGGATCCCGACCGAAATCCCGCCACGAGAACCGTGGCACGGCCGCTATCCCCTCGATCCCGAAAAACGGATCGCCGTAGACCAAGCGGTTGTAGAGAAACGATGAGGAAACCGAAGCATAGTCGATCCGACGTGGGTTGTCCCTCTTGCGCAACTCGAACCGAGACACCAGCTCCGCAATCAACTTGTCGCCCCCGCCCCCTCCCTCGCCCCCTCCCTCGCCCTCTACCACGCGACGACACCAGTTGGCATCGATCCGCGAATCGTAAAACTCCGAAAGCGACAACCAGCCACTGCCGGTTCGATCCAGTCGAGTCTCCAGTCGAGACTCATTCTGGACGACTCGAGTCTGCTGCCAGAATCGAGATCGGTTCAGGTCGTCGCTGATGAAGGCAACCACCACGACATCGAAGTCGCCCGCCGTACAGGCTCGAGCTGCCACGTCGATCATCTGCAGCAAGCCGTGCCCGCTGCGAGCTCGACTGATCACCGAGACCGTTCCTTCGATTCGACTGCCCAATTCACTCTGCAGCAACGCCGGCCAGGTCGTCCCCTGACGCTGGTTCTCGGTGAACGAATCGCCGACAACCAGGATCCGAGTCGCCGCTCGATCCGCATGCGACTCGGATGGACCTACCGAACCGGAGGAATTGGTCGTCCGCTCGAGACGCAACACCGCTCGGCCACCAGCCACGCGGACCCCCACCACCGCCCTGTCCGGATCATGGCGATAACCGGCCACCGTGTCGTCGCGGACAGTCGCCTCGCTCCAAACATGAAACGTCGTCCCCACGCCCAACGGTGTCCAGCCAATCCCCACAGCCAACTTGATCCGGTAGGCAGCCTCGGCCAGAAACAACCCGCACAAGATCCCCAAGACCAACACGACCAACCGACGACGGTGGGAAACCGCTCCAGACTTCCGCTCGGACTTCGCGGCCAAAACAGCCTGCACCACGTCGGTCACTCCCGACCTCCTTCACTCACCGCCAACTCCCGAAGCAACCGATCCCAACTGCCAATCGCACCCGCAATCGCCCGGTGGCCTTCGGATGTGCAATGACCGTCCTGGACAAAGAATGATCCCGAGTCGGTCTCGCACAACACCGGACGCAAATCCAATAACCCCACACCCGACAACTCCGCCCACTCGGACAACAACTCGGCCGTTCGCCCCGGTCGAGTCAACCAGCCGTCGTCGACCTCGAAACCCAACTCGCGGTTGAACTCCAAAGCTGCCGACGACACCTGCGACGCGTCGGGGATCACCGCCAGCATCAACGTGCCTCCACGACCCTCGATCAACTCACGCAGTGTCTCCAGGTGGTCCCGAGTTCGACTCCAGGCCCGCCGTGCAAACTGGTCATCAGGATCCAGGCTGTTGCGGTATCGGCCAGGATCGAGACAGGCCTGTAGGTATCGGTAGCCCGGCAACTCGCCCGCCTCGGCCAATCGACGAATCGACACGGGAAGACGACGGTATCGACCTTCCGCCAAGTCAGCATCCACGCCACCCGATAAAGCCTCGGCACGAATCCAATCCACCACCTCCGACTCGCTCCGCCGACCTGCCGCAGCACCGGCCGATGAACGCCGCTTCTGCATCGCCAGTTCGAGGTAAATGTTCGGACACCAAAAATAGGCCAACTGACGAACACCCCCACCAGGACGCCAGTCCAACAACTCGGAATCCGTCTCCTCCTCCACAACCTCCGCCAAATCGTTGCCCAGGTAATAAACCAGCAACACCACGTCCGGATCGAAACGACGACCAATCTGACGATACAACGTCAACTCGCGAATCGTACTCGTCCCGGCCCGACCCACGTTCACCACGTCGATCCGCTGCCCGGCCCAAGCGTTGGCCAACCGCTCGGTGAAGACCGACTCGTCGGTCACGCCAACACCGGCCACGAACGAATCGCCCAATACCAACAGGCGACGATGACCCGCCGGCTTCGACTCGGAAACCAAACGGCCCCGAAATCCCAATACGTTGGTCCGAAACACGTAGTCGAACTCGCCACTGCGATGACGTACCTCGACGCCAGGCTCCAGACGCAACAGATGACGAAGCCGTGTGTCGGCCAACACTCCCAACAACCAGTCGGCTGGCTTCAGGATCGCCACCAACACCAACACCATCAACGCAAACCGCTTCCAATACGCCGTGCGACGTTTCAGACGACTCGATCCCGCAGGTGACACGACCGCCGCTTCAGACTCGGATGACAATCCCATGCAACTCCCTCAGATTCGCCGCCCGCATCGTATGTCGAGGCAGCAAAGTCACGCAACCAGGCCTCGACAACTCCTCGACAACTCCTCGACAACTCCTCGACAACTCCTCGACAACTCCTCGACAACGCGATCCACAACCCAACACCCCGAACAGGTCTCGTCGCAAACCCGGTGCTTCTGCTACATGTTCACGATGACCCACGAGCACGTCCCCAAGCTGCCCCGCCGCCTGACACTCGTGATCCACTCGCTGGCACAGGGCGGAGCCGAACGCGACATGGCTCACCTGGCTCGCTGCTGGGCACAGCAAGGTCATGACGTCGCACTGGTGACCCTCGACTCGCCCGACTCCGACAACTACCCGCTCGCCAATAACGTCACTCGCATCGGTCTCGACCTCGTCGGACACTCCAGCGGACTGCTCCAAGCCATCTCGAACAACCGCCGACGTATCGCTGCCCTGCAAGACGTCCTGCAACACAGATCGCCTCAGACCATCATCAGCTTCATCGACCGCATGAATGTCATCACTCTCAAGGCCGCTGCCAAACTCGATGACCCGGTCATCGTCTGCGAACGCATCGACCCCAGGCACCACCAACCCGGTCGGGTCTGGAACTGGTTGCGACGACGCACCTACCCCGACTGCTCTGCTCAGGTCGTGCTGACTCACTCGGTCCGAGACTGGTGCCGACGACTGGCCCCGCGAAAACCAGTCCACGTGATCCCCAATCCCGCACGTCGACCAGAAACCGGTTCGATTTCAGAAACACCCAACGCACCCGACAACCCAGCCGACAACCAGCCCGCTCGACACGTCCTCCTCGGCATCGGACGACTGCATCCTCAGAAAGGATTCGACCGACTGCTGCCCATCTTCAGCCGACTCGTCCAACGGCACCCCGACTGGCATCTCGTGCTGCTCGGCGAAGGCGATCAGCGCAAGCAACTCGAACAACTCGTCGACGAACTGCGGCTCGGCCAGCAGGTCTCGCTGCCAGGTTGGGTCGCCGATGTCGAGGACCGATTGACTTCCTCCGAACTCTTCGTCCTGCCGTCCCGTTACGAAGGCTTTGGCAACGTCGTCGCCGAAGCGCTTGCCTGTGGCCTGCCCGTCGTGACACTCGATTGCCCCAGCGGACCGGGCGAAATTGTTCGCAACGAAATCGACGGACTCGTCGTCCCCGCAAACGACCTCGATCAACTCGAAGCGGCACTGGACCGACTGATGAGCGACCCGCAACTGCGAGACCGATTCGCCGCTCGAGCACCGGAAGTACTCGAGCGATTCAACGAACAGAAGTTCCTCGAACAGTGGGACGCCGTACTCGACGGCCACGACGAACAATTCGTCGACAACATCCTCCCCAACTAACCCACCTCACTCGGCAGGAACTGGCTCACCGCCCCCCCCTGCGGCCGGTGAGCCAGTCCCTGAGAAAACCGCTACGGTCGCCAATCGACCAACTGTCGTCCGAAAACACCAACCGCAACAGCATCGAGAACAAGACTGGTACGATCCTGAACAATCTCGATCAGTTTTCTGCTGTTTCCCAGCACACAAGTCACCAGAAACGCTCCAGACTCCCACCTCTTCACCCGCCATTTGCACCCGATTTCGACATTTCCCTCCAACAATCACCCGTCGTCGGCGCATAAGATACATCGAGACGAGTTGATGAGGACCGAGGGACAGACCATGGACATTTACCTGCCAACACAGGCGGAAATCCGGAAACAGTGCACGGACATCCGCTCAATGTGGTCGTCGCGAGAACTGTTCAAGCGAGCCGGTGAAACCGAGCCAACCGGGTGGATGCCGCCCGGGACCGAACGACCACTGAACTCGCGATCACACTCCCGTCAACGCGCCGACGAAGACTAGACGACGAAGACGGGACGCCAGGCACCAGCCGCCAGTTGAAGGACTTGGAACACAAGGCACCTCGGGTCAATTCCGAGTGAACCGGACGCCTCCGGCACCGGCCGCCGTGACCATCGCCGTGAAGCACTCGTCGCAGGCCGTTTCGAACTTCATGTTCGTAAAACACTCGACCGATGCACTCGCTCCGAATCCCGCCGCCTTCAGACCGCGGAAGATCCGGTCGTAGGCCAGCACGCCAGCCCCGGGCAACAGATGAGTCCACTTCGGGTAACTGCCGCGGTGGTCTTTCAAATGAGCGTGGACGATTCGCTTGGCAAAACGACCGGCCAGCTTCGACGGATCGATGCCCATCAACGTCAAATAGCAGGGATCGAAGTTGATCCCGAACGACTCGTGGTCCACATCGTCAAACAGCCGTTGCTGAGCTTCAATGCTGTCGTTAATCCAAACCGGCCAGATCCCGTCCACGGCCAGCCGCACATGCTTCGACGCAGCATGATCCGCAGCCCGGCGAATCGCAGACACCGCCGCCTTCCACTCGGACTTCCGATCCAATCCCTCGTGATATCCCCCCATGTGAAACGTCACCACCGTCGCACCCAGATCCGCAGCCAGGTCGACCGAACCGACCAGATCCAGATCCGACCGCTTCGGGTCCGAGAGCGTGTCGGTGAGTTGAGCATGAGTGATCACGGCCTCGACTCGCAACTTCAACCGTTCGACAGTGCGACGCGTCAGCTTGCGGCGTGAGACGGAAAACGAGAGTGGATCGGCCGAGTTGCCGTTGGTGCCCGACACGTCGATCCCCGAATACCCCACCTCGGCAATTCGCTCGAGACAAGCCACGATCGGCATCTTCAACCGGTCGGTGTAACTGTAGGTGTAAAACGAAAGTCGCATGACCGTCCTCTCCTCGCCCCCCCGCTCGCAATACACACAACGCTACGACCGACCGCTACCCACTCCGATGATCCGGCAAGCCGGCAACGCAGCCCGCAACTGCCGAACCGCACCGGAACGCATCCGCGTTCCGGTCAGGTCCAGTTCTCGCAGCTTCACCAAGCCTCGCAAATGCCTGAGACCCGAATCGGTGATCCGCGTCCTTGCCAGATCCAATCGCTCCAGATGGATCAACACCTTCAACGACAACAGCCCCGAGTCGGTCAGGCCGGTTCCCGACAGGTCCAATCGCCGCAACCGAGTCAGACTCTTCAAATGACCGATGCCCGTGTCGCTGATCGTCCCACTGCCGCCAACACTCAAGAACTCCAAACTCCCCAACGACTGGATCGACAACAGACCGGCGTCGCCAATGCCCGACGAAAGGTGCAGGCGGCGAAGAGTAGTCATCGCCTTGAGATGACCCAGCCCCGAGTCATCCACTCGAGTGCCGGCGAGATCCAAGTCCTGGAGCTTCAGCCCAACCAACGATTCCAGACCCGCCGAAGAGACATCGGTGTTGGACAGGTCCAGACGCTGGAGCTTGGTCAATGGCTTCAAATGAGCCAATCCGGCATCGGTCACCACCGTACTCGACAGCTTCAATTCGACCAGAGCCGTCAACCCCTTGATCTGCTCCAGACCGACCGAACTGACCTGGGTTCGCGACAGGTTGAGTTGCTGCAGAGTCTTGAGCCCGGCCAGAGCCACGAGATTCGAGTCGCCGATCGAAGTGTCTTCGAGGCTGAGTCTCTTCAGGGCGGTCAGCCCCTTGAGATGTTCCAGACCGATGTCGGTGATGGCGGCCTGCTGGCCGAGAAACAACTGCTCGAGCTTGACCAGGCCCGCGAGTCGACCGAGTCCGTCGTCGGTCAGGTGGCGGCCATGGAAATCGAGAATCACCGGCTGGCCGTTCGAGTCGATCCGGGCCCGCAGTGCAGTGGCTCGCAATGCCGCAGCCAAGTCCACCGATGTCGCCAAGGCCGCCAACAACACGTCAGCCTTCTCGACATCCCTGGCCTCCAACGGCACACCAGTTGTCTCGACTCGCGGCGATTGGGCTTCCACGGGTACCACGACCCCGCCCCCGCCCCCGCCCGGTGACTTGGCCGGATCCGCATCACTGCAGCCGATCAATACGGCCACAACCAAACCACCAAGCCCCAATAAATTCCTGTCCAGCACGCGTGTCGTCCCCCGCCTGCACCCTGTTCACCACTCGACAAGCCACACACCACCGCGGTTTGCAACCAGATTTCCAGACGAACTGAAGATACCTCAGTTGCGACTGTCCAGCAAACCAGGCAACCAACCAACCACCAATCCCACTTTCAACACTCGACTTACGACCAATCCACAATACGACAGGCTTGGGACGTCAGCATCGTTTGACTAGGGTGGCCCCGGTAGCCCACACCGTCCTGCATGAGGTCCCACGCATGAGTGCACCCGACACGGACGTGCACAAGGACTCGTCGAACTCCAGTCCCGAGGTGACCGAGTCCATCGAGGTGAGTTTCGTCGAAACCGCACTGACACTCGGGGGGAAGAGCGATCTGGAGGCACGGACCACCGGAGCCATCGACCGGGCCGATGAACAGGTCGAATCACTCTTCGATCGCAAGTACCAGACCGTCGGCAGCCCGATCCACCAAGCCACCTGGGGACGTTCGTACCCCGTCGATCTCTTCGCTCCCCACGACGTCCCCCACGACGACGCCACCGAGCGTGTCATGGCCGCCTCGTTGGCCACGATCGCCGACCGAAAACGGTCGGGCACCCTGCTCGATCACAACCGCAAGATCACCCCGCAAACTCTCGAAGCACTCGCCGATGCCGGCTACTGGGGCCTTCTGGTCGATCGACAATACGGAGGATCCGGGTCCAGCTTCGCTCAGTTTGCCCGCTTCCTGACTCGCATGGCCACCCGCGATGCCACCGTCGCCGGGCTGGCCAGCGTGCACGGATGCATTGGTGCGGTCGATCCACTGATCGAATTTGGCACCGACGAACAGAAACAACGGCTGCTGCCCAGCCTCGCTAGCGGCCAACGTATCTCCGCCTTTGCGCTCACCGAACCCGGCGCCGGATCCGACCTCACCGCACTCAAGACCACCGCCACGCTCGACGGGGACCACTACGTCGTCAACGGCGAAAAACTGTTCATCACCAACGCCGTGCCCGGACGCACCATCGGACTCGTCTGCCGGATCGACGACCGACCCGCCGTCCTGATCGCCGACCTGCCCGAACACGAAAATGAACACTTCCAGGTCATCCCCTACGGCATCCATGCTCTCAAACACTCGTTCAATAATGGCCTGAAATTCACGAACTTCCGAGTCCCTCGCCACAACCTGCTCGAACCGCAAACCGGCGACGGACTGACCATCGCCTACCACGGACTCAACCGCGGTCGAGTCGCACTGTGTGCCACCGCAGCAGGGTCGATGCGTCTCATGCTGGCCGGAATGCTGCCTTGGGCAAGCTATCGCATTACCTACGGACAACCCATCAACCGACGTGAACTCGTGCAGCGACGGATCGGACGGTTAGCCGCACTCATCGTCGGCTGCGATGCACTCACCGATTGGTGTAGCTGGCAACTCGATCAAGGCTACCGAGGCGAAATGGAATGCATTATCGCCAAGATCTTTGGCAGCGAATCGCAGAAGGAAGCCGCGATCGAACTGTGCATGAAGACCCACGGCGGTCGTGCCTTCCTGCATGGACACCTCTTCGGCGACAACGTCCACGAGTTTCTCGCACCGTGCATCTACGAAGGCGAAGGCGAAATGCTCGGAATGGCCTTCCTCAAATCTCTCATCAAGGACCACGGACGTAAGTTCTTCGAACCCATCGGACGACGCTCTGTTGAACTCGGACTCAAACGACCCAACCCCATGAACCCCATCCACGCCTGGCGGCTTAGACGTGAACTCGCCGCCTACACCGCCTGGAGACTCGGGCAACTGCTCGGCGGCGGAAAACGGCCGCCACTGAATCTCAAGTGCCCACGCCTCGCACGCCTCGCACGATTCGCCTCCGATGGACTCCAAAAGTCCCGACTCACGATCGACTCGCTCATGATCTCACACCAACTCAAACTCCCCGATCGACAAATCGCCATGGCCAATCTGTCGGCCAGAATCCAAGACCATGTCGTCATGCTCGTCGCCGCACTCTGGGCCGATCAACACGACGACCCGCTCGTCCGTGATGCCGCGGTTGTGCTCGGAAATGACCTGCACCGGCAATTGACCCATCGGCCAACTTCCGCCCAGGACGTCCGCGACGCCACACAACTCGGACTCGATATCGCCAACAACGGATTCTCGCTACTCGATGGAATCGTGCCCGAGGATGTCCTGATGACCTATCAACAGGACAGTGAACCGGAAACTGACCAAGCTGACTGACCAAGCTGACTGACCAAGCTGACCAGACTGACCGACGATCTCTTGACAGTCGGTGTTGCCAACGCTGGAGTGGATCGACATGAGCACGGCGTGGACACTCGAAGAACTTGACGATGCGATCGTACTGCTGACGATCGACTTGCCCGAAAAATCGGTCAACACGCTCGGCCACGACGTGATGTCCGACTTGTCCGATCTCGTCGGACAACTCGCCAGCCGCGACGACATTCGCGGCCTGCTGCTGGCTAGTGGAAAACCCGGGCAGTTCATCGCCGGAGCCGACCTCAACGAGCTCCGACAACTCGTCGACGCCAGCGACGACATGATCGAACAGGGACTCGCCAGCGGTCACGACCTGTTCACCGCCATCGGCAAACTGCCCTTCCCCACTGTCGCACTGGTCGACGGCAAGTGCTTTGGTGGCGGCACCGAACTCATCCTCGCGATGGACGATCGCATCGCGGTGGATCGGCCCCAAGTGCAAATCGCACTGCCTGAAGTCAAAATCGGTCTCTTTCCCGCCTGGGGCGGGTCGCAACGACTGCCTCGACTCGTCGGACTCCACCACGCCATCGACATCATCTGCGGCGGAGCACCCGTCAGCGCTCGACGCGCCGCAGAACTCGGACTCGTCTTCGATGCCATCACCGT
>Ga0302139_10000147_pt1 | contig 29913 bp, 23 predicted proteins | sample CBN3_331_MG_FD_203104 | JGI IMG/M metagenome (GOLD analysis project Ga0302139, IMG submission 203104) | Marine microbial communities from Western Arctic Ocean, Canada - CBN3_33.1 | ecosystem: Environmental > Aquatic > Marine > Oceanic | place: Canada: Western Arctic Ocean | collected 2017-09-15 | reverse complement strand
TCGTCCGCTCCAGATCGATCAGAGCCGTGTGCCGCGGATTCCACCGTTGCCAGCGTCCCAGCAGGCCGGGGTAGTTGACCCTGACCCAATGAGCCTGCAGACGCTCGGTGACTCGCACCGCATCCAGACCAAGACTGCGGCCCAGCCCGTACACGACGTCATAGTCACCCCGGTCGGCCGCCGCACCGCATCGCTGTGCAAACATCCGGTTCTGACGCCAGGAAGGACCACGCGGTACATCAACCTGCTCGAACCCAAGTTCCTCACGCAATTGGGCATCCATCGATCGACCAATCACTGTCACTCGGTGTCCGCGAGCCACCAGTCCGCGAGCCAGGTTGGCGCAATACCGCTCCGAACCACCACGCCGCAACGAACAGTGATTCTTGACTAACGCGACTTTCACAGACCACTCCGCAACGCGATTGCCACCAGCAGGGAAGACGGACCGCATTGAAGGAAGAACACCCCGCCGTGTCCAGATGAACTTCCCACCCCGAAACCGGCCCGGTTCCACGAGTCTCGTCGGAATGACAAAACGGGACCGACGTGCGACTACAGCAACTCGAGCTGGCGGTCGTCGCTGGCTGACCGCCCAGTTCGCTCGGTCAATGTGACTCCGGACCGAGTGCTCGGAGCACTCGTCAATGGGTTCTCGGCCCCTTCAAGTGGATCGCCCTCGACGATCGACTCCAGTCGCTCGTTCGCACGAACCGCATACTCCGCAGACAACTCGAAACCCACCGCCCGTCGGCCCAGCTTCAACGCGACAGCCAACGTCGTCCCACTGCCGGCAAACGGATCCAACACCACGTCGCCCGGGTTCGAACACGCTCGAATGATCCGACCCAACAACTGCTCGGGCATCTGGCAACCGTGCCAACCGGCTCGCTCCTTGAACGTTCCGTTGATCCGAGGGAAATACCACGTATCCTCGTCACCACCGAAACTCTCGGGAATGTCCTGCGGCCGCAACACCCACGTGTCATCCGGCAATCGACCCTTCGGATTGGCTCGCTTGTCGCCATAGACCAGCTGACGCGCCGAAGGGACCCGGATCGAAGGATCGTCGGCATTGAACGTGAACCGCTTGCCGTCCTTGACGAAATAAAACAAATGAGCGTGCGAGCGACTGAACTTCCGGGTGCAGTTGACGCCGAAGGTGTAGTACCAGATCACCCAGTTGCGAAGCTCCAACTGGTGGTCGTGCTTCTGCATCACCGACAACTCGGCTGCGTACTCGTCGCCAATCGCCAACCAGAATGTCCCGGTCGGCTTCAGAACCCGAACCACCTCCGCCGTCCAACGACGACTGAATGCCAGGTAGTCGTCGGCATCTCGCCGGTCGTCGTACGAATCGTACTTGTAACCGATGTTGAACGGAGGATCGGCAAACGCCAGATCGACCGAGCCATCAGGCAATTCGGCGAGAGCCTCGAGACAGTCTCGAGTGTGGATCTTCCCGAACAGGTCATCGGGAATCCGGTCGTCGGAACTGACGGCTTCGGGAGTCTGCGGGTTCGTCATCGCAGCATTAGCCTCGTGCCAAACGGAAATCCGAAATTCCGACAATCCGATGCATGCCAATCGACTCTAGAGCGGATCCTTCACCACAGGATTGGTCAATTGACCAATACCGGTGATCGAAATCGAAACGCTGTCGCCATCCAACAACGTGAACTCGTCGGGCGGAACGACTCCAGTCCCGGTCATCAACAAAACTCCCTCGGGAAATTCGTTCTCGCGACCCAACCACTCGATCAGGTCTTCGAACGTCCGAGCCATACGATCGACGTTGGTTGTCCCCTCGAAGACCACCTCACCACCCCGGTCGATCTCGATCTCGATCTCGGTGCCCGACCGGTCCAATGGCTCGTCGGCCAACAACACGCACGGACCCAGGCTGGCTGCCTGGCGGTAGCACTTGGCCTGAGGCAGATACAGGGGATTCTCGCCTTCGATGTCTCGAGCCGATACGTCGTTGCCGATCGTGTATCCCACCAACCGCATGTCCGGACTGATCACCAATGCCAGTTCCGGCTCGGGCACCGTCCAGTCACTGTCGGCCCGAACCCGAACCGGCTCGAAAGGACCGGCCACCCGCTGCGGCGTCGCCTTCAAGAACAACTCGGGACGAGCTGCCGTATAGACCTTGTCGTAATGAGTCGCCGCACTCTCGGATTCCTCCATCCGAGCCACCTGGCTCCGCTTGTAGGTCACACCCGCCGCCCACACCTCCTGGCGATCCACCGGTGCCAAACACGAATAGCCTCCGGCCTCCAGTTCGACCACACCACCGCCCAGCAATCGCTCGACTGTCGCCGCCGGATCGGCCGCATGCAGTAGATCGGCCAGCGAAGAAATACTCTGGGAACCCGAAAGATCCAGCAGGCGAGCTGAATCATCGTCGGCCAACACGGCCACTCCGGTTGTTCCACCGTTCGTACGAACCTTGGCGATTCTCATCTGGTGTCCTGTTCTGACAGTTCCTGGGTCACCGCGATGTCGTGATCCGGCGACGATATGATTCCAGTCACGATCCTAACTCAGTCGCCTCCGGACGCAAGCATTCCAGAGTCGCTCGGAAATCGTCGGGCAACGGTGCCTCGAATCGGATCGATCGGCCGGTGACCGGGTGAGTCAACTCGAGTGAATAGGCGTGCAGAGCCTGGCGACGGATCGGCAACTCGAGACCCTCGGGGCGGATTCCGTTGTAGAGCCGGTCGGCCAGGATCGGATGTCCCAGATGAGTCATGTGCACACGCAGTTGGTGGGTGCGGCCGGTTCGAGGCGAGAGCCGGACGTAGGACAGACGCTGGTACCGTTCCAGGACCTCGTAAAACGTCATCGCGTGCCGGGCCTTGCCACCCTCGGGCACCACACGCATTTTCTCGCGGTTGTGACGACTGGGCCCTACGTGTGTTTCGATGTAGTCGCTGTCCAACTCGGGACTGCCCCAGCAAATGGCGTGGTACCGCTTGGTCACCTCGCGAAGTTCGAATTGCCGAGACAACTTGTGATGGACCTGGTTGTTCTTGGCCACCACCATCACTCCGGTCGTGTCGCGATCCAGTCGATGCACAATGCCCGGCCGAAGCATGCCGCCGACGTCACTGAGTGAATCGAAGTGGAACTGCAGGGCGGCGACCAGAGTTCCCCGGGTTTGACCACGACCTGGATGCACGATCATGTTCGCCGACTTGTCGATCGCCACCAGGTGCTCGTCCTCATACAACACCTGAATCGGCAAGTCCTCCGACTCGACTCGCGGCTCGGCAGACTCGGGCAACGTCAACTCGACCACGTCGTTGACTCGCAGACGACGCGATGACTTGGCCGACAAACCGTTGACCGTCACCAACTCCTTGCCAATCGAAGCCTGAAACTGAGCCCGGCTGAAATTGGGGTAAAGTCGGACCAGATAATGGTCCAGCCGCCAACCATGGGCGCGAGACTCGACCGTCACACGAATCGGCGAGCCACCTCCCGGTTGACTCATTCGCCCGACTTCTTCTGAGCCGCTGGCTTCTTCTCGGCTGGCTTCTTCTCGGCCGGCTTCTTCTCGGCCGGCTTCTTCTCGGCCGACTTCTTCTCGGCCGACTTCTTCTCGGCCGACTTCTTCTCGGCCGGTGCTTTCAAGCCCGGCAGAGGTACGCTGTCGGGAATCGTCCGCGACTTCTTGTCCTTGGTCTCCGAGGGTGACTCGGGATCGGACGACTTGTCACTGCCTCCGGTCAAACCCTTCAACAGGTCGGCTCCGAGCGGATCAGTGGTTCCGTTCGAGTCGAAACCGGGGGGGATGGTGATGTCGGGCTGAGGCGTTTCCGAGACTTCGGCGAACCACTGGTAGAACTCCCCGGCCTCGGCGTTTTCGAGCGCCTTGCGACGGCTCGTGGCGAGTTCCTTGTACGGTCCATCGATCGCAGCAAGCTTTAGGTAGGCAGCGACCGCCGCATCGATGGACGCCTTTTCTCCCGTACAGGTCGCTTCGGCGACAATGGCCAATCCGAACAGTGCCCGCTGATGCAGTCGCGAATCCTTCGGCGAGTTGTCTCGGACTCTCCCCAACGCACTCTTCGCCTTGGTGACATCATCGTTTCTGCCATCCCGGATTCTCCGATCGCCCTTCTCGCGTTTGGCGTTACTGTCGGAGACGTAACCACGTTGCAGAGCCAGTCTCAGACGCGTCTCGGCCAACAGCAGCCGCGCCCAGCTGCGCACCTCCGGTTCGGCGTCTTCGTTCTTGTTGAGAAAATCGGTGTAGGCCTTGACCCGAAAATCGCCGACGCCCGTCAGCACGTCGCCACCTTCCAAGCTGCGAATCATCGCCTTGTTGATCTCAGCCGGGACGCCAATCCAACTCCCCCAGGTCGCCTCCTGAACCTCGACCGACGTGCTGTCGTAGAGACCCCAGCTCAGCCCCCCGACAAGCAGCCCGACCACGACCCAGGTACCGATCAGACGTTGCTGGTGCTGAGGATGATCGTTGCGGAAGAAGTCCTTGACGACGCCAGTGAGCGGAGCAAACATCAGGCCCAGCTCCGAGAATTCTGCCGACTCGGAACGTTGGCTGGTTGGAGCGTCCTCGGCGAGACTGTCTGCCGAGTCGGAATCGGGATGGGGTTCTTCGGCCATGTTGTGACGGACTTGCTCGGAGTTGCAACCGGGTGAGAGTTCTGCTCGCAGGGACGCGTCGAAAGGGTCGGGACCAGGCCCCTCGAGCGGGTAAGCGCGCGAGTATACGGTTCGCCGCGAACGAGCGTCAAGGGGGGCCCAGACCAGGCAACCGGACAGGATGACTAGCCGCCGTGACCAATGCGGACGGTGAATTCGGCAGGAAATGGAACGCTGCCGTCCGGTCGGCGACGGCCAACCAACTGAAATTCGACCAGCGATTCAGGAACCAGGAAAAACACCGCACGGTCACTCTCGTACAAACACGGCAAAACCTGTCGGCCGGTGCGGGCCACCAGATGGTGACCCAACCCGCCCACCAATGCCGTCAACCCGACCGACTCGCGGTAGCCCGTCCATCCCTCGAACGCCAGGTCGCCCTCGCGTGCCAACTCCCAGTCGCTCAGCAAACGACCCAACGAACCGGCCAGGTCCTCGCGACGGAGACTCTCGAGTCGACTCGATTGCGACTCGAGAAACGACTTCAAACTCTCGGTCTGACCCAACGACACACGCACCAGCCGGAACTCCCTGGCCGGCTCAACCCGCACCTGCATCCTCCCCTCTGACTCCACAAACTCAACAATCATTACGTTGCTGCGAACCCGACCCGGCCGCTCCTTCAAACTCGCAACCAACGCCGCATACGCCTCACCGCGACCCGACATCAACTCCCCATCGATCTCAACTCCGCCCAACATCTCCGCTCCCACAACCGACCCACGCAACTCACCCTCCAACGCACCGCGATATCGACTCGGGTCGTTCAAAAACCACGCCACCGTGATCACCAACAACAGCACACCACCACACGCCAACGGAAACGCCAGCCCACCCTTGGAACGCCGACGACGACGGACTCGACTCGATACCGATGCTGAAGGCCTCGACCGGAACTCCGGCACGACGTCCGGCACAACGTCGGGTACGACGTCCGAGGCGGTGGAAGCTGCGGTCGGGGCTGCGGTCGGGGCTGCGGTGGCTGATTCCGACTGTGGCCGGGGGACGATCAGCGAAGTGCTGCACTTCGGGCACACGCCCTGCTTGCCGGCAGCGTCGTCACCAACCCGGATCATCGCCGTGCAATACGGGCAGTCGAATTCTATGGCCATCCCCGGATTCCCTGCTCGTGTCCTCGTGTCGCCATCAGACGCGTCGCCATCAGACGCCCGACTAGTCATCCTGCTCGACGAAGACCGGTTTGAGCAATCGGTCGACGGGAGCAAAGTCGTCCGTCAACACACCGCCCCAGGACGTCCCGGCAGCCCAGCCGACGACCGATTGCCACTGGTTGTGGTCCCCGGCCAATGTCGCCGGTTGGCCGTCGGGACGAGTTTCCTGCCAGGCAAAGGGAGGCTGCGACCAGTGGCCACCGGCAGTGCCAAGCTGGCTGAAGTCCAGAGGTGAATTGGACGCGATCAGCACGAATGTATCGCGACGACGGTGAGGCACTCCCTCCTCGCTCGAAAACACGTAGACATTCTCAAAGACGTCGGCGAGCGTCCGAGTGTAGCAGCTCAAGAAATGACCTCGTTCACGAGTGAACTTCGGGTCCCGTGACTGTTGGACCAACTCCTTGATGATCTCGCTCAACGCCACGTCGCCCCCAGACTCCTCGAGCATCTTCTCGAGCGTCGCCTTGGTCACCGTGCCGCGGACTCCCAACCGGTAGGCCTGCTCGTCCGGCCGTTCGTACACCTCGACCCCCGCCAACCCAGGAATCTCCATCCACTCCCCCGCCACAGCCGCACTCGCCCACGACTCGGGCAACTCGGTCGCCAGAACGGGTTGATCCGAGTTGTAGTCGATCAGCGGGTCCCGCGCGGGTGCTTCGAACCGGGGATAGATATCAATGATGTTGGCCAGAAAAACGCCTCGCTCGGGATCGAGCAGCTTTTTCACGTCGTTGGTGAATTCGCGAGTGGTCAGGTGCCAAGGGACACTGAAGTCGTTGAACGCGTCACCATAAATGAAGTCGTACTCGGGCGTGTCGTCACGAGCCAGTTGGTCGACGACGAAGTTCCTGGCGTCACCAAGCGTGGTGCTCCTGGAAATCAACCCGTTGACCGGCAAACCCATTTCTTCCTGCACGGCCTTCAGGACCGCCGGATCCAGCTCGGCTACGTCGATGACCGGATCGTGAGGGAACTTGGCTTGGATCCAGCGAGGAAACACGAAGCCGCCGCCGCCGATGAACAGAGTGCGGACCTGCCGCGACCGATCGTACAGTTCGCGGATCGCTTCGAACCAGGGGTGATCCGGCGAAGCGGCCTGCAGCAGATCACGGACCCGATCGTCGACAACTTGGTCGGTCGTGATCGCCCCCAATTCCGAATGAAACTCGATCCCTCCGGCAGGCCCATCACCGCTCGTAGCCCCGTCTTCGCCTCTCTTCTTCTGGAACTCGTCGGGAATCGTCACACCCGGCGGCAACTCTTTCAGATCGGCTGGCGAGAATCCGCCCCAATCCTCAGCGGTCGACTTGCGATGCAGATCTTCTATCGCCAGCCACCACCCACCCGAAGCACTCAGTTTCAACAACTCGTCACGATCTTTGGGCATCAGAGTGCCCCGGACGCGCAATCGACCTCCGCCGGAACCGGTGAACGTGATGTTGCCGGGAAGCTGCTTGACGATCCGGTCGCGACCGGGAAATTCGGGCAGGTCGACCGTGACATCGATCTTCCAGTGCTGCCGAGCCCTCTCGGTCGCCGCCGCATAAACCAGTTCGTACTCGTACTTCAGCAACGTCGGGTTGTCGGGGACGTAGTAGCTGTGGACCAACTTGTCGAGCTTCAGATACTTCATCTCGACATCGTCGTCGTCCTCATCGGTGGTCTCGACGACGGTGATGTACGAATAGTTGCTCTCGTCTTCGTACCGTCCCGGCTCGTCCGCTCTCAACGACAAGGTCCGTCCGAATTCGTGGAAGCCTCGGCCGAGCCGGTTGCCGGCCTGTTTCCAGTCCTCTGTCAATTCGACACGTTCGGCGTTGTCGCGCCCGCTGCCGAGCAACTTGCCGAACTGGGCACCGGCGACTTCCAGCGATTCGCCACGCAGTGCGGCAGCCAGTCCGAAGATGACCAGGAACTGGAGCCAGCCAAATGCGATCGCCGGCTTCAGCTTCGAACCGCGAGCCGCAGCACAGGCCGCCGTGATGCCCAGAAGTGCGGCGGTCAGAGTGACCAGGGCTCGAGTGCCCAGCAGGTCGATCAGCCAGAACCCGGCCAGAAAGGTGCCGATGATCGAACCCAAGGTCCCCCAGGCGTAGACACTGCCGACAGTGACTCCGGTCTTCGAGCTTCTCGAAAGAGCCATTGCGGCGACGACCGGAGACACCGTCCCCATCGCCGCGGCTGGCGGGCCGTAGATCACCGCGACCTGCACCAGCACCCACACCGGCCAACTGACATCCGCGGACGGGCCGGCTTCGAGAATCCACTGAGCCAGCCAGACGACCGGAGCCAGGAACGACGGCGGTACGGTACGCGACCAGTCGGTCGAGATCTGGTCCAACCACACAACCCCGAAACAATGACAACTGGCCAGCAACAGCAGCCAACCCAAGGTGCGACGATGGTCAAACCGGTCGGCCAGCATGCCGCCGACGTAGTTGCCGATCGTGATCCCGGCCAACACCACCCCGATCACGCTGGTCCAGGAATAGAGCGACTGGCCGATGTGGTGAGCCAGCAGGCGGGTGGCCGACAGTTCCAGCATCATGATCGACAGACTGGTGACAAACACGATGGCGTTGCAGCCGACCAGGAACCACCACCCACTCGGCTCGTTCCCAGGCACTCTCGCACCAGAGGATGGCAATTGCGTCGGGTGCAACTCGTCCCCCGCAGCAGGCAACCGAACCGATCCAACCGGTCGGCCGGACGCCCGGCGCCTTGCCAACACGCCAACGGCCAACAACGACATCGGCACCAGTCCCATCGCCAACAGCGCCAACGCCGTACCGCCGATGATCACCTGCGTACCGTGATTGTCGATCAGGTAGAAACCGGCCAGGAACGTGCCGACGATCGAACCAAACGCCGCCCACGCGTAGACATTGCCGACGGTGAAGCCCGTACTGCGGCTACGCGACAACGCCAAGCTGGCGACGACCGGAGAAATCGTGCCCAGAACAATGGCCGGCAACAGGAAAATCGCAGACACGACGCACAAGACCCAAATCGGCCATTCGATCGACTCGGGCCGGGTCACTCCAACCATCCAACCGTCCAGCACCAACGCCAGACCGCTGGTCAGTGCGGCCAGAGGGAACAGGATGGCCAGAAGCTTCAGATGACCGAAACGGTCGGCCAGCATCCCGCCGGCGTAACTGCCAACAGTGATCCCGGCCAGGACGACTCCAATCACACCGGTCCAGGTGTAAAGCGACTGGCCGATGTGGTGAGCCAACAGCCGCGATGCGGTCAGCTCCAATACCATGATGCAGATATTGCTGGCAAACACGATCAGGTTGCAGCCCAACAGCCACAGCATCGCTCTGCCTCGCCCGATCTCGCCTCGAGTGTCCATCGATCTCTTTCCGTTGCCCGTTCCGTTGCCCGCCAATAAACTGACCTCCCATCATAGATGCCCAGATCGGCCACGTCGCTACTGAGCTGTCGTTGCCAAGCGGCAGACGCCGCACGTGGCGGGGCCTGCCCCCTTTTGTCCCAACACCATCGAGGAACTGTCAAACAACAATCAGGCGTCAGGAATGGGTCAGGCCACGCCAATTGCGGCGTCTGACCGCGCCCAACCCGCTTGGTTGTCATCGATTCGAGTTGCCCTCTAGAATGAGCGCCCCCCGACAGGTCTCACCGATGCGGACGGAAAGAGCGACTGATGACCGAACGGATCGAGTTGTTTCCCGGCGTGATCGAGATGAACTACCAGGCGCGACGGCGACTGGGATGTTGCGTCTACCTGGTTCACGACGGTTCCGAATGGGCTCTGATCGACATCGGCTACGAGGATACAGCTGAGGAGATCATCGAGATCATCCGACGCCTGGATTTTCCGCTGGCCAATTGCCGGTACCTGATCGCGACTCACGCCGACGTCGACCACGTGCAGGGACTCGGACGTGCGACCGAATTGCTGCCCGGTTCGCAGACCTGCGGACACCCCGATACAGCCCGGTTGTTGGCCGAAGGCGACCGAGTGACGACGTATGCGGAAATCAGTGCCCAGGGCATCTCGATCAAAATGCCTCGAGTCGAATTGGACCAGACGATCAACGAGGGCGACCGGCTGACACTCGGCAAAGTCGAACTCGAGGTCTGGCACACTCCCGGTCACACCGTCGGTCAACTCGCCTTTCGCCTCGGCAACCTGCTGTTTTCCGGCGACAATATCTACCGAGATGGCTGTGTCGGAAACATCGACGCACACCATGGGTCCGACATCCCGTCGTTCATCGCCAGCCTGACCCGGATCCGAGACAGCGACATCGAGTGGCTGCTGCCCAGTCACGGACCGCCGTTCCGCAAGGACTCCGACCTGCTGCAGTCCACCATCGATCGACTCGAAGGCTACTGCCACATGGCCGATTTCGGCACCTGTGCCACCGACTGGCCACTGATGGATGAGTGGGATCGCGAACTGATCGAAGGATTCCACCCCAACAAGTAGAACCGGCGGAGCTGGGGCAACTCTTGACACACCCCATTGTTTCGGCCGAAAGAGGGGAGGGTCTCACGAGCCCCCCCCCCCGGTTTCTCTAATCGTTACAACCGCCACGACCGGTCGTTGCCGGGTCGGCATTCTTTCGCGTCCGAACTGTGACCTGTTAGGCTGGAATGGTCTGTTGAGGCACAACCAGTGACAAAGTCGGCACAAAAGGTATCAGAAGACAAAGTCGGACACCCGGAAATACCGATCAAACCGACAGGTTCGTGCGTCTCGCACCTGATCCACTTCGGTCGCTATCCAGACTGCCATGACTAACTTCTTTGCCAAACGCGATCGATTCGGACACGGCAATGCGCTGTGGGTGATCCTGCTGCTCGTCTTCCTCGCCACACCGGCCATCTGGTCGCTTTCTCGCATCGACCTCGAAAACGACATCGCCAACTGGCTGCCCGAAGACGACCCTCAGGCTCGAACGCTTCGCTGGTACCAGGACAACTTCCAGCACGAAGACCGTGTGCTGGTGTCGTGGGATTCGAGCACGCTGGCCGACCCGCGGGTCACATGGTTCCACGACCGATTGGTCGGGAAAACCGACGCAAACGGTGTGCGTCGCAGCGGTTCGAAGCTGGTCAAGTCGGTCACCACGCCGCAAGACCTGATCGCCAAGATGATGAAGTATGACGTCGAAGGCCCCGAAGCCGTCGGACGACTCGAAGGCGTCCTGATCGGCACCGGACCGCTCAAGGTCCGACTGACCGAACTCGGACGTCGCGACATCAAGATGGTCCAACGACTCATCCGACAAAAAGCCGCCTCCAACCTGACTCTCAACATCGAATTCCTCGAAGCCAACGTTGAATGGGAACCGAGCGATGAGAACGCACAACGACTGGCGAAACTGATCAACGGCAAATCGGAAACGGAAGAGGATGCTGAGGACAAGGACGGCGAAGAAGAAGCCTTTGATCCCGAACAGTTCCTGTTGCCGGCTCACGACTTTCAGATCCGCTATGCGGGGATGAAGCGAGACAGCAATAAGACCGCAGAATTGGTCGCACTGGTCCAGAAGATCCAGGCCGCCGGTTCCAAGGCCGAGCCCCTGGTGGCCGAGGACGGCTGCTTCTTCCACGCCGGTGCCCCCGTGGCACTCTCGATCAGCCTCACCGACGCCGGCATGGCCGACGCGGCCGAAACACTGGTGGAAATCCATCGGCTGGCCGGTGAAGTGGGGATCGATCCGGCGGAGTTCCGCATGGGCGGCCGACCGGTCGCCGGCTCGGCACTCGACGAAATGGTCAAGGACTCGGCTTGGGATTCCTCCGAAGACATCGCCGTGTGGCAACTGCACCGACGCTCGATCATCCTGCTCTCGGGACTGGTCGGCATCATCCTGGCCTTCGTCATGCTCCGTAGCGGCCGACTGGCCACCCTCGTACTCGTCGTCAGCTACTACACCACCCTGCTCGCCGTATCGCTCATTCCGCTCTCTGGCGGACACATGAACATGGTGCTGGTCGTGATGCCCACGCTGATGTTCGTGCTGACCGTTTCTGGAGCCATCCACATTGCCAACTACTGGAAGCACTCGGCCGCCAAGAACCCGACGACCGCTGTGGTCGAAGCCGTCCGCATGGCCCGCGTGCCGTGCACTCTGGCCAGTGTCACTACGGCGATCGGCCTGCTGAGCCTGTTGACGAGCACGCTGAGACCGGTGCGCCAGTTCGGTGTCTACTCGGCCGTCGGCTGCCTGATCTCACTGGCCATGGTGCTCTATGGACTCCCCGCACTGCTGCAGTTCTGGCCGTCCCGGTCCGAAAACCACGTCGAACTCAAGAAAAACGGCTGGAACAAACTCGGACTGCTCGTGTCCAGGTTCTGGATACCCGTCACCCTGACCTCACTCGTTGTCTTCGTCGGAGCCACCTGGGGCCTGACGCGATTCCAGACCGAAACCAAGGCGATCCGCTACTTCCCCGATCACTCGCGAGTCGTCGAAGACTACAACTTCCTCGAACACAACCTCTCGGGCATCGTCCCCGTCGAACTGGTGATCCAGTTCAGCCGCGACGAACAGAAACGGATGAACTTTGTCCAGCGGATGGAGGTCGTTCGCGAAATTGAACGCCGGGTGCGCAAACATCCCGAGATCAGTGGCACGGTCTCTCTGGCCGACTTCCAGGAACCCTACAAGCCGCTGCCCGAGACCGCTTCGAGCATCCGCAAACGACTGGCGAAGAAGAAATCGAGCATCATCGAGCGGAGGATCAAGGGGGACGGTGAGACCGAAGGCGAAAGCGGAGCTCGAGCGTTTCTTTACGTCGCCGATAAGGCCGCCGATCTAGAAATCGCCGGCGACCAGAAACTCAACAAGGCCGGAGACGAACTGTGGCGGATCACCGCTCAGGTCTCGGTCATGTCCGACTACGACTACGGTCACCTGACCAACGACCAGAGAACCGGTGACCTCGACAATATCGTCAAGAGCGTGATCAAGAGACATTCAGGCTGCCGCTACGTGGTCACCGGCATGGTGCCCGTCTTCCTGAAAACTCAACAAGCCGTTCTCGACAGCCTGATCTGGAGTTTTGCTCTGGCCTTTGGCGTCATCGCCATCGTGATGATGGTCCTGCTCCGTAACCCGGTCTCCGGTATCCTGACCATGCTGCCCAACCTGATGCCCGTCGGCATCGTCTTCGGACTGCTCAGCTGGGCCGGACAAGCCGTCGATATCGGCACCATGATCACCGCCAGCGTCGCATTGGGCATCGCCGTCGATGGGACACTGCACCTGATCACCTGGTTCCGAGCCGGACTCCGCAACGGACTCCAGAGACACGACGCCGTCGCTCGGTCACTCGCACAATGTGGACCCGCCATGTGGCAGACCAGCCTCGCCGTCGGACTCGGACTGCTGATGCTCTCGCCCGCCGAGCTGCTGCTGATCAGCCGATTCGGTTGGCTGATGGCCGCACTGATCGGAGCCGCACTGATCGCTAACGTCGTGCTGCTGTCCGCTCTCCTCGCCGGCCCGCTGGGTTGGTTGATCCAGAAGGGCATGGCCGCCGAAATCAGCGGCACAGTCGCCAAGCAACCGCCCGCTCAACCACACCTGCAACTCAGCTCCCCAGCCACCGCCAGCGAAGACGCCTGATCCGGATCGCTCGACACAAACCCGGTTCAGGTCGTAAACCGGTCGCCGTCGGCACTGTTCTCGAAGCACTCGGCGTCCTAGAATAACGGAAGCAACCCGAGAGGCAGCGATCACGACAGGGAGCCTGGTGACTTGAGCGAGTTTGTTGAACCGCTGGGAATGCGTGTGCTGGTCCGCAAGGACGAGTCGCGGCAAACGACCAAGGGAGGCATCGTCTTGCCCGACGACGCCGAAATTCCCACGATCACCGGTCGGGTCGTCGAGATCAGTTTCCAGGTCAACAACGACAACGACTGCCCGATCAACAAGTACGACAAGATCCTGTTCCACCCCAAGAGCGCGATCCCCGTCGACTTCGAACCCGACAACCTGCTGTACGTCGTCCCGGTCGAAGACATTGTCGCGGTCTTCCGCCGAGCGACCTCGCCCGAGTCGGAGATCAACTCGACCAGCGAATTGGACGAGGAAGACTAGCCCGGGCCGGCGAGGGGTCGGACACCAGCGGCCGATTCGTATGCCGCCAGGATCGCATCGACGGCCGATGCCCCCATCGACACCGGCACGTCACTCTCGCGATTCGCATCCAGGCAGTCCAGAAAATACCCCGCATCCGCAACCGCCTCTTCGGCCAACGGCCACCAGTCGGTCTTGGGTACCACGCCGCCGCTGGCCTGGGTGCTCGACCAGAACCCCATGGGGTCTTCCGGGTGAGGCGTCTGAGGCTGCTGCCAGGGCGGGGCGTCGCTGAAGATCTCGAGCCGAGGTCGAAAGGCATCCACTCCGCAACTGCCGTCAGTCCCGACCAACTGCACCTGGTGAATCCCATGGCTGGGATGACTCGACCAACCGCTTCGACCCACAGTGATCGTCGCCTCGATCCCACCCTCCAACCCCACCAACAACGCCGCAAAATCCTCGGCACCGTTCCGCTGGTGTTCACCGAAGAAGTAGTTCGCCGTCACCGCTTCGACCGATTCGACCCGGCAACCGGTCAACCACTCGAACAGGACCAGTGGATACAGGCCGACACAAAACAGTTCGCGTTTCGAATCGACCCAGGTGAACCGTTCGGCAACCGACTCTTCACGCCTGACCGTCTCGAGATCGGCCGTCCCGGCAACCCCCTTGGCAAACAGCAATTCGGCGTGCAGCCCGATCAACCGACCCAGCCGACCACTCTGGAGCACTCGACGACAACGCCGTGCAACAGAACTGCGAACCAGGCTGAACATCTGGCTTCGGACTCGAGACGCCGCCACCGCCGCCACCACCTCACGGGCTCCTTGTCGAGTCGTACACAGCGGCTTGTCGACATAGACGTGCTTGCCCGCAAGCGCCGCAGCCACCGTCATCCTCGCACGACGCTCGGGCTCCGGACACAGACAAACCAGGTCCACGTCCTCACGCGACAAGGCCTCGGAGTACGGCTCGATGTACTCCACACCCAACTCGGCAGCCAGAGCGACATTCCACTCGCGACGCCGTGACGGGATGTCCGACTCGTCGGTCAGGCCCACCAGGTGAACTCGTGGATCCGCGGCCAGGGCTCGTGAGTAGTTTTCCTGGTGAGTCAGGTTGCCGCCGACGATCAGCAGGCCGTAGCGAGGCATCGACGAGGCGGGCGGTGCAATGACTTCGGAGAGATCGGTTGAAGATGGCACGATCGACTTTTCAGCTGAGTTTCAACACCGTCTCGGCGTTCTTGCGAAAGATCTTCGCCTCGACCGCCGCAGGCAACTTGAGGTTGTCGAACAGTTCGAACTGGGGCACCGGCTGACCCGGCTGAAGGTAATCGGTCCCGAACATCACCCTGTCCTGACGCCGGACCAGGAAACCGCGACCGAATTCCATGTCGCGTGAGATCGAGTTGGCTCCGGAACCGGCCGAGAGATCTCCGTAGATGTTCGGATAGCGTTCCATCAGGCGATCGATCGCACCGCCCGGAGTGACCGGTCCCTTGGGATAAGCTCCCAGGTCCTTGCAGTCGCCGGAAATCGATGCCCACCAGCCCGGGCCGTGGCCGATGAAATTGAGCTTCGGGAACGTCTTGATGGCGTGTTCGAGTCGAGGCAATCCGGGAGTGTCCTTGCCGCGAAGGGCGTCGAGATGAAATAGCAGCGGGATCCCAACTTCCGAACACGCCTCGTAAATCTGCATCATCAACGGGTCGTCAAAGTTCAACCCGACCTTGTGCTCACCAAAGCCTCGAGCCCCCTGGTCGACCCAGTGCTGGATGATGCTGATGAAACCCTTGACTCCACCACGGACACTGGTCCGTGGGTCGATCGAACAGAACGGGATGAACCGCTCGGGGTGCTGCTTGGCAGCCTTAAGAGCCGGCTCGGTCAGCAACAGAAAGCTGGACGACTCGGGCGAAGTCAACGGCAGCAGTACCGACTTCTCGATGTCGTGCTCGTCCATCCAGTCGAGCAACCCCTTGGGAGTCAGTTCCTTGTTCCCGTTCCAAGTCGTGCCGATGTGTGTGTGCACATCAATGTAACGACTCGCTCGCTTTCGCTTCGGCTCGACCGCGTACAGGCCGCTGAACCCCTTCAGACCCGCCAGTGCCGTGGCGGCGACGGCTCGCGAAGTGAATTGTCGACGACTAAGCATGCTGATCTCCAAGTGTCTTGGCCGACGAGGGCCCCTGCCCCTGCCCCTGCCCCTGCGATCGACTCAGTTCCCCGACCAGACTCGTCCGGTAATACGACTCGGGCAACTCCTCCAGATTCCTCACCGCCACCAACTCCGCAACAATACTCACAGCAATCTCGGGTACCGTCTGCGACCCGATCTCGAAACCCAACGGGGCCCGAACCCGATCCAAAGCCTCTCGCGAAATGCCTTCACCCAACAGGTCTTCGAAGATCAACTTGATCTTCCGACGGCTGCCGATCATCCCGACATAGGCCGCAGGCGTCTCGACCAGATGATACAACGCTTCCTCGTCGTGGTTGTGACCCCGGGTGACGATGACACAAAATGTGGTCTCGTCGACATCGAGTCCCGAGAGTGCCGAGTCGATCGGTGCCACCAGCAGACGTCGTGCGGTTGGAAACCGTTCGGGACTGCAATACTCGGCACGGTCGTCAACAACCCACACGTCAAAATCGACCGCATCGCCCAGCTGAGCCACCTCCTGTCCCACGTGACCGGCTCCGACAATCAACAACCGACATCTCTTTTGCTGAGGCATAAAGGACGTGCCGGTGTCGACGTACGGTCGGCGTCGCGATGCGAGTGACCTGAGCGACGTGGCCAGAGTCGGCGGAGCGTCGCCTCGAGCCCGACTGGCAAGCAACTCGCCGGATTTCGACAGCAAAAACCGGTCGGCCGCCAGGCCGCCACCAGACTTCTCCGCGTCCAGCACCACTGCCTCGGTGCAACCGCGTCCCGAACCCAGCGCCTCGACAAACGTCTCGTAAAAATCCAGGTCCGAACAATCTCGGACCGGATCGACCAGCATCGTCATCCGGCCACCACAGATCAGGCCGTCGTCCCAGCCGTAGTCATTGTCCAGATGGAATGTGAACAGTTCGGTGCTGCCGTCGTCGAGCAGCCGCAACGCCCGCTGCTTGACCTCCGCCTCCACACAACCGCCACCCAGTGTCCCGGCCTGCGAACCATCCTCGTAGACCAGCATCGCGGCGCCAGCCTTTTGAGGCGTCGAGCCACGTGTTTCGACCAGCGAGGTGTAGGCCACCCGGCGGCCACGACCCACCGCTTCAATCAACTCGGCCAGAATCTCTCGCATGAACTCGCTCCGCAATCCGCGTCGTGGTCGGCAATCCAGTTGTGCAAACCATCCTAACCCAACGACGACGGCAGAGCCAATTGGATTGCGAACTCTAGGGGGCAGGCGTGGCTCGAGGTCACAGTTCCTCTAGCAACGACCGAGTGGCCTGCAACTCGCTGGTCAATCCACTGACCAGGTCCGCTCGCTCGGAGCCCGGCAACACCTCCCACGTGTAGGTTTCGACCTCGAGATGAGGCGCGTAGTCGAGATCGCTGGCGACACAGGACAGGGCTCGCCGAAGATCGGCACGAGTGGTCCCCAGCGGACCGAGTGACTCGGCGTCGACCGGAACATGAAAATGCACCCGCCACGAATCCGCGTCGAGCCACTCGCTCGATGGCGACTCGGTCAACTCGCGATCCAGGTCGATACTCCGCAATACCTCCCCCTCGGACGTCCAGGCTGTCACCTGGTGTAAATACCTCGGTTCGACAAACCCGGCCAGCCGTTCGCGGCCTTCCAGATTATTGGCCGGATCGTCGAGCGTGATGGCACAGGTGATGTGGATCTTGTTCAGCCGAATGCCCGCCCGGTCAAGTCGACGGATCGACTCGGCCACGTCCTCGTACTCGACCGATTGGTGACACACGTCGTAACAGATCCCCAGGTACTCACCAGCAAGATCCCGCATCCCCCGCCGGCTGGCCTCGGTAAACAAGTCGTCAAAAAAGACCAGTGCTTCGTCGGTCGTTTCCAACAGGCACAACGGTTCCGGTTCGATCGCCAACCGCACGCGGCATCCCGTCTCGTCGAATCGCCGCCCGGCTGCCGTGGCGTAGGCCAGTAATGCATCGATCGCACGCGGCATGAAGTCGTCGCATTGTTCGAGATGCTTGAAACCCAACGGGACCGTCGAAATGCTCCCGTCCATCGACTCGACCACGCCACGCTTCGCACCACTCACCAACAACTCGGCCAACACGTCCGCACAGGCCAGCGTGTAGTCGAGCCGCTCGGCAGCAGCCCAGTCGGGCAGGTAGACCTGCTCCTTGACCCGCTCGCCGTGAAAGTCGCCGTAGGGGAACGCGTTGAGCGTGTAGCAGGCCAGGCCGCGGTCCGACATTTCCGACGCCAGCCGAGCAGCTCCACCCGCGTCGGCGGTCAACTCGGAAATCACCGACTCCGCCAGCCACAAGCCCGCCGCCAATGGCTGGCCAAAACGGTCGGCCACCGGACAGGTGTACTGATCAAGACCCGAAACCACCTCGGACAAACTGCGACCCGGATGCACGTTCGTGCAATAACTCAGAGGCAATCGGCTGAGACTCATTGCGGTAGAAACACTCTCGAGATTGGCGAACCGATTATCCTAGCAGCCCCACGGTGACCCTCGCAGCCCGGCGAGCCTATACTGGAAATGACCGCAGCAGTCGTGCCGGCGGCCGGGAGTGGAGTGCGGCCAGAGAAACGAGCCGATCGCAAGCCAATGCAGTTACGACCGATTCGACAGGAACCTGACAGCACGACCGGGGTTTGTTCTTCACGTGCGACCACGGAAACTCGCGAGTGATCAGTAGTAGCAACCAATTCAAGTTTCTCCACGACCCGGACGTACAGCGGATGCTCCGCGTGCAGGACGGAGACGAAACCGCATTTGGGGAACTGGTCGAATCCTACCGCGAACGGCTGATCCACATCTTCTCGCACCTCGTCGGAGGCCAGGACGCGGCCGAGGACCTCGCCCAGGAAGTGTTCCTTCGAGTCTACCGGGCCAGGGAATCGTATCGACCGACTGCGAAATTCTCGACCTGGATGTTCCGCATCGCCAATAACCTGGCCTACAACGCCCGACGGACGCTGGGACGTCGTAAGGAAGTGACGATCGCTCCCGACGATTCCGGACCACTGGGACCTCGACCCGCCGAACAACTGCTCGCCGACCACTCGTCACTGCTCCCGTCGCGACAACTCGTCAGCCGCGAAATGCGAGACCAGGTGCGAAATGCCATCGAATCGCTCAATGACCGACAACGCCTCGCCGTGCTGCTGCACAAGTTCGAAGGCATGAGCTACGCAGATATCGGTGTCTCGATGGACCTCACGCCGCAGGCGGTCAAGAGCCTGCTGTCGCGTGCCCGCGAGAACCTGAAACTTCACCTCAAGAAATACGTCGCCAACTGACACACCCCACAGCATCATGAACCAACCCGATTCACCACCGCCGCCCAACGAGTCGCCCGATCCGACTCGGCCCAACCTGACCGCCTCGGATGCCAACCCGTCGGCCGGAAAGACGACCGCCGAGTTTGGTCCCGACTGGAAGGACAATCTGGTCGCGTACCTCGACGGCGAATTGAACGAACGGGACATGCAGGAACTGGACGACGTACTGACTCGGCACCCCGATGCCCGAGCCGACGTCGAACAACTCAGACAAACCTGGGACCTGCTCGACGTGCTGCCACGGCCGGCAGTCACCGAAGAATTCTCGGCCCAGACACTCGCCACCATCCAGGTGATCCGAGACGACGAGCCCGCCGCGGCCTCGCGTTGGCCACGCCGTGGCCTGCTGGCAATCGCCTGGACCGTGCTACTGTCTGTCTCGGCAGTCGCCGGAGTGCTGCTGGTCGATCGCTGGCGACCCGACCCGACCGACAGCCTGATCGCTCGACTCTCGGTTCTCGAAAGATTCGAGGCCTACCGGGAAATCGGAACGGTCAAGTTCATCACCGCCCTCGCCGACACCAAGCGGTTTCCTCGAAACGAGGAACTCGCCGAACTCGACTCCATGAACTCAATCCTGCTCGAAACGATCCCCAAAGATCCTGCCCACCGCTGGAACTACATCGCCGACCTGCCCTCGGACCGACGCAACCACCTGGCAAAGAATCGCGAAGCGCTTGATGCCCTCGATTCAGCCCGGCAACAGGACCTCGATCAACTCGACACCCAACTCAACGACTCGGATGAACTCGCCGCCGTCGCGGCCGATTACCACGGCTGGCTCAGAACTCTCAGGCCGTGGCAACGCGATGAAATCCGCAAGTCGAGTGCCGGAGACACCCAGAAACTCACACTCATCCTCGAATACCTCGACGAACAGGAACGGCAACAGGCCGTCCGCTCGCTCGGGGGAACTCAGACCGCCTCCGCTCTCGGACAAGGACCTGCACTGAACAGCGAGGACTTTGCCCGAGTCATCTCGACCATCGAAACACACCTCTCGCCACCCCAGAAACAGAAACTCTCCACGCAGGACTCGCGGCAGGGAACCGCTCGAGCCATGATCGTGCTGGAACTGTCAACTGATGTGGCCGGCAACGGGCCTCGCAATGGGCCGCGACCCCCGGCGCGACCACGCCCCGGCCAGAAACGATTCCGATCGCGTTGGCCGAATCCCGAGTTGGCTCGCGATATCGTCAACTCGATTCACAGCGAATCACTCAAGACCTGGCTGCTCGAAGCTGACGAACAACCGGACGGCAAGAGACTGAAGGTGGGATTGCTGGTCGTGCGTAGCCTGGCCCACGAAGCGTCTCGCGAATTCCGGCGGAAACGGCCGGCGGATCGAGATATCCAGGAGCACTTCGTCGGGTTGTCACGAGAGAAGCAGGACGACCTGATGAGACTGCCGCCGTCGGAGTCCAAACAGCGACTCCGCAGAATGCTCTATCAACAAAACAACCCGGAAGCCATCTTCAATCCACTCACGCTCTACCCCAGGTTCTTCCGGCTGCTGGGCCGGATTCGGTCGCGACGCATCCCACCCGGCGGTCGGCCTCGACCCGGCCCCGGCCCCGGCTCGGAACCACCACCACGACGGCCCGACTTCGACACGCCATCAACACTTCCAAAAACTACTCGACCACCTGACGGTACTCGTTGACCACCGCTCCACGCACGCCGTGGTGCCTGAGTGAAATGGTGGGTTGGCGTCCTTGGCGAGTGACCGTCACGCTCAGAAAACCACCCTGCACCTTGTGGAAGGGCTGGATCTCAAAGTCGCGACCCGGTGTGCCTCCGGCGTGCTGGTCGCTGGCCGGTCCGCAGGAAAATTCCCGGAGACCGGTCGCCTTGTCGATCGACAGGTATTGCCAATGCCTGTCGCCGCAGCAGACGAAGAAGTTGTCGAGCTTGTGCTGCAAAGTCCAATTGCGAAAGTGGTTCCCCTCGAAAGCAAACGCCGCGTTCGAGTGGTTGTCGTTCTTGCCCTTGAGACGGTCGGGGCCGACGATCGGTGTCGGACTGATCAACACGCGGAAACTGGCGTCACTGGCCAGGATCGTTCGCTTCAACCACTCCATCTGCCTGGTACCCCAGATCGTCTTCGACGGACCGTCGGGCATCGAGTTGGCCGATCGGTACAATCGACCCTCGACCAACCAGATCTGCAGGTCGCGGCCCCAGCGAATCGTACGGTAGGTCAGCCGACCCATCGGCACCTGCTCGCGATAGATCCCGAACCCCTGCTCGAAGGTCAGTGGCAACATCCACTTTGACCGCTTGGTCGGCCAGCCGTCGTCAACCCAACTGTCGTGATCGTCGACTTCCCAATAACCCGGAACACGCCGGTGGAAGGCGATGTGACGAGGCAACGAGTACATGCGGTGCCAGTGGAAGCGGGCCAGGCCGACCGTTCGAGCCCGTGGTTCCTCACTGTCCAGATACACCGTGTCACCGGTCGGAACAATGAAGTCGGGCTTCAACTTCGCCATCGCCGGATAGATGTGGTAGCCGGATGGATGGTCGAGATCCCAGTACGACTGGCCGGTGACGACCGTGAAGGTGACATCCTGCTGAGTGTCACGCGAGGCGGGAGTCCGAAAACTGCCGATAGCTGTGGCCGAAATCTTCACACCAGCCGCCTGGCGTGCCTCGACCCGCACCTCGTATCGCCGACCCGGCTCCAGTCCGGTGATGGCAAACTGGTGAACGTAATCGTGCTCGGCCACCACCCCCACCCACTCGCTCGTCCGCACCTTCGCCTTCGACCCCTTCGGCCACCAGTACACACGCACCTCGCCCGCAGCCCCGTCGATCTCACCCTGACGACTCGACAACGGAACCTGAGACGGCACGAAAGCGTTGACCCGAGGCACCCGCTTTTTCGGCTCGCGATGCCCCGTCTCGTTCCGCTTCGCCGTCGCCGTCACACGCGTCCAGACGATCGCCGATTCGCCCGTCACCTCGCCCACTCGCAAACCCATGCCCAAGTGCACGTCGGCCGCGGTTGCCGAACCATCGACCGTGCCCCACAGGACCAGCAGCAAGGCCAAGCTGAACAGACACTTCATCTCGCAAGTCTCCCGTCGGACAGTTGCAGCGTCTGAAACAGACCCGGAGGGTCGGCTTGGTCCCAATAACCCTCAGACGTTCTTCAGTCCGACGTTCAGGTAGGCGTGCACATGAGGAGCACCGCGGAAGTACGACACCCAAGTCGGACCTTCCAATCGCCACACATCCCAGATCTTGTCGTTGGCCAGATCGGCGGCGGTGTAGAAGGCCATGTTGAGAGCCTTGACGCCGCCACCGGCCTTCAAAACCTTCAGAGCTTCCTTGACGTCTTCCTTGCGATAGGGAGCGAGCACCGTCTCGATCGTTGCCAACACCAGCTTCTGCTGGTCCTTCGACAACTCCCCAACTCGGATCCCGGGGAATGTCCCCGACTTGCCGGACAGCAGCACTGCCGTCTCGTTGGGCTCCTTGCCAATGCTCGCCGCGACCGCCTGCTTGGCGTCGAGCGACTTGAAGACCGTGTCGGCCGCCTGAGTCTGGTCGTAATACAGTTGCTTCTTGGGATCCGAAACTCCGTGTCCGTAGACGATCGGGCCACCAAACACCACTCCGTCCACGCTGTTGCCATCCGCACGCAACGTCAGGTGACGACCGGTCAATTCGAACTCGAAACCACCCGTCCCAGACTGACCGGGCTGCCCGAACAACGCGATGTGGTACTCGGAAAAACCACCGTTGTCGTCTTCCATCTGCTGCATCACACGGTCGTAACCGTCTGAACTCATGACGCCACGTACCACTCGGTCGATCAACACCCGCTGAGATGACGTGTAGAAATCGTCGCCGATCGTCGGCTTGGTGATCGCCCAGTTGGGATTGATCTTCTTGCGGAGCGGATGATCGAAACCAAAGGCGATGACCTTTTTCTGAGCCTCCGACAACGACCCGTACAACTCGGCCGCCGCAGTCTCCGCCACACTCTTCGAAGACGGAGACGCCTGCAACAGTCCACCAGCACCGACAGACCCGACAGCCAAAGCCGCACCACCCATCGTGCGGACGAAATCGCGACGCGACAAGTTGCCGCAGTCCGAACAGCCGTTTGTGTGATCGTGTGCCATCGTGAAATCTCCTGAGAAAATGGGAGTGTTTTTTTGGGGGGGGGTCGGCCGAATCAACTTGTGAATGTGAGCCCGACCAGACGCCTCAGACTACCCGCGTCGCCAAAGCCAATCAACTATACGTAGACAACCGTTGATACGTTAAAGGCCGACTCGGGCGACTCGGGAAGCCTCGCTGCCCCCGGGCCCAACAAAGCCCCACAAGTCTTGCCTACCACCGGAGGCGTGGCATCGATGGTCCGAGTCCGGTTAGAGTACTCCCCAATGAGACTCCTGCTTCAGAGAACCCGACCGATGACCCAATCGACCAACCCATCGACCAACCCATCGACCAGACGATCGACCAGCCAAACAACCAACCGGCCCCCCCTTGGCCTCGCCGCCCTGCTGGCTGTTGGCCTCGCCTGGAATTCCGTGACACTCGTCGCCGAGGACTCCAAACCGTTTCCCGGCACCAGGCCGTTGACGCTCACCCGACCACTCGACGAACTGATGATCGATGGGATCAACCGATTCGCGTTGCGGGCATTGGCCCATTCCGAGTCACTCCGCGAGTCTCACTGGAAGCGGGACTTTTCGAGCCACCCGGCGTACATCAAGAGCGTCGCGTCGAACCGGGCCCGGTTTCGGACGATCGTCGGAGCCGTCGATCCACGCGTCGCCGCACCCACCATTCAACTGATCGCCACACTCGGCGGAAGTTCGAAAGTCGGCGGCACCAAGTCCTGGTCGGCTCACGTCGCTCGCTGGGACGTCCTGGATGGCGTCACCGCCCGAGGCCTCGTTCTGATCCCCTCGGGACAACCGGTCGCCAACGTGATCGCATTGCCCGACGCCGACTGGACCCCCGAACAGTTCGCCGGGCTGATCGACGGAGTCGCCCCCTCGGCCCAACTCGCCCGCCGACTGGTCGAAAACGGTTGCCGAGTGATCATCCCCACCCTGATCAGCCGCGACGCCAAGTTCTCGGGCGACCCCCGTGTCCGATACACCAACCAGCCGCACCGCGAGTTCGTCTACCGCATGGCGTTTGAACTGGGTCGGCACGTGATCGGCTATGAAGTGCAAAAGGTCGCAGCGGCGATCGACGCCCTGGCCACCGACGGCCAACAACCATTGCCGGTGGCGGTTGTTGGAGTCGGCGAAGGTGGACTGCTGGCATTGCACGCCGCGGCCATCGACACCCGCATCAACGCCACGATGGTCTGCGGGTACTTTGACCAAAGAGCCGAAGTGTGGCGCGAACCGATTTATCGGAATGTCTGGAGCCAGTTGACCGAGTTCGGCGACGCCGAACTGGCCGGGCTGATCGCTCCAAGAACACTGGTGATCGAAGCCTGTCGTGCCCCGGAAATCGACGGCCCGCCAGCAGTGGAAAAAGGACGCAGCGGTGGAGCCGCTCCCGGCGAGATCGAAAACTGCACGCTGGGTCAGGTGCGAGCCGAATTCGACCGCGCCCAGACGATCTACTCCAAACTCAAGGCCGCCGACCGCATCACACTGGTCGCCTCGGGCGAAGGCGATGCACACGCCGGAACCCCCGATGCCCTGACTGCACTGCTCAAGGGACTCGGAAGCCACGCCCCGCTGGTCCATTCCGACGACAAACCCACCACCGTCGACTCTCTGCCCAACCCGACCACTCGCCAGGGACAACAGGTCGGCGAGCTGGTTGCCTTCACCCAGACACTGCTCCGCCGCTGTGCCAAGGTCCGCGACAGTCTCTGGAAACAGGCCGATCGCTCGAGTCTCAAGGCGTGGGATTCGAGCGTCGAGAGTTACCGCAAGATGATCCATGACGAATTGATCGGCAGACTGCCCGAACCCGACATGCCGCTGAATGTTCGCACCCGACAAGTGCTCGATACGCCCGCCTACCGGGGATTCGAAACCGTGATCGACGTCTACCCCGATGTCATTGCCACCGGCATCCTGCTGATGCCCAAGGGTATCAAGCCCGGAGAAAAACGGCCGGTCGTCGTCTGCCAACACGGCCTCGAAGGAACCCCGATGGATACGATCACCACCACCGAAAACGGGTTCCGCTACTACAAGGCGTTCGCGGCGAAACTGGCAGAACGAGGCTTCATCACCTACGCACCACAAAACCCCTACCGCGGTCAAGACCGATTCCGGACCATTCAACGCAAAAGCAACCCCCTGAAACGGTCCCTGTTCAGCTACATCATCCCCCAACACCAAAGAACACTCCAATGGCTCTCGAGCCTACCCGAAGTCGATCCCGATCGGATCGGATTCTACGGACTGTCCTACGGAGGGAAGACGGCCATGAGAGTCCCGCCTCTGGTCAAACAGTACGCACTCTCGATCTGCTCGGCAGACTTCGACGAATGGGTCCTGAAGATCTCCACCAGCGAGGACCGCTACAGTTATGTGTTCACCGGTGAGTACGAAATCTTCGAATGGAACATGGGGCACCTGGCCAATTACGCCGAACTGGCCAACCTGATGACTCCGCGTCCGTTCATGGTCGAGCGAGGACATCACGACGGAGTGGCACCCGACGAATGGGTGGCCTGGGAATTCGCCAAGGTGAAACGGCACTACGACCTGATCGGTATCGGAGAACGGGCCGAAATGGAAGTCTTTATCGGACCGCACACGATCAACGGACAGGGCACCTTCGACTTCCTGCACCGACACCTGAAATGGCCCAAACGCTGACGGACAACTACACCAGGTCCTCGCCCGCGTGGATCCTCACGTAACTCGCGTAACGCGACGCGTGAATCAACTCGGACTCGACAGCCCGCTTCACCGCACAGCCGGTTTCGTGAGTGTGCGAGCAGTTGGGAAAACGGCACAAGGCGACAAACGGACGGAACTCGACAAAGAACCCCTCGACCTCCTCGGGGATCAGGTCCCACAAGGCCAGCTGGCGGATGCCCGGCGTGTCGACCACGTAACCGCCGTCGTGCAACTCGATCAACTCGGTGCGACGAGTCACATGACGCCCCTTGCCCGTCGCCCGGCTGATTTCTCCAGTGCTCAGCTTCAATCCTGGCTGGATCACATTTAGCAACGACGACTTGCCGACACCGCTCTGGCCGGCAAAAACCGTCTCGCGATCGGCGAGCAGTTGCCTGAGTCGAGGAATCCCGACCCCCGTCTCGGCACTGGTCAGTACGACTTCGTAGCCCAAACGAGCGTACAGGCCGCACCAGCCGACCAGCAGGGCGGGGTCCAACAGGTCGATCTTGTTCAGACAGATGATCGATGCGATCCGGCCCTGCTCGGCACTGACCAGGAATCGGTCGATCAGAGCCGGCTTGAGGTCGTCGGCAGGGACGACGATAACCAACTGGTCGACGTTCGAAACGATCACGTGGGCACGGCGGCGACTGCTGCGAGACAGCACGCCGTGACGAGGCTCGACTCGCTCGATCACACCCACCCCGTCATCGATGTCGCCAACCAGCACACGGTCGCCGGTGACCACGGCGTTTCGCTGGTCGCGGACCAACGAACGCACCACCTGGCGAATCGTGCATTCGAGATGACGGCCGTCTTCGAGTTGAACTCGAGACTGCTGGCCGATGGCACTCAACACGCGGCCCACCTCGCAGTTAGCCACGTCGACATCAATCTGTAAGTCCCCGTCTGATGTCTCGCAGGCAATCACCGTGCGGTAACGAGTCGTCTCGCCCTTGCCCGAAACACGCTCGCCGGCAGCAATGTCCTCGATCCGCTCGGGATCCGAACGAGCCTGCTGAGTCAGGTTGCCCTGCCGAACCCGCTTGCCACGGTTCTTCTTCAAGGCCACTCGGACCTTGCGCTTGCGCTGGTTCTTCTTACCCAACTTCGTCTCACCCGGCTGAGTTTTCCTGGCAGCCCGCCCTATGAAGGGCTGCGACATTCCGAGCATAACGAGACGTCCGGCATCGCAACCACCCCGGGGGTGGGCTCGCCCCAGGGACTGGCTCGCCAACGTAGGCAGGTGCCTGTCCCCAAACACCCGCCCAAACCGGACGGCCCCGGGGATTGGACCGGAGAGGGCAACGGCGTATGATGATTGGCAGAGGGGGAGTCGGAGTGGGCCGAGTGGTCGCTGCGTCGAAGGCTCTCACGAGCCATGGGCGTGGAGGAAAGTCCGGGCTCCAAAGGACACGGTGGTGGGTAACACCCACCGTCCGCGAGGATAGGGACAGTGCCACAGAGAATAGACCGCCGATCGGGGGCTCGATTGAGCCCCAGGAGGTAAGGGTGAAACGGTGCGGTAAGAGCGCACCAGCGGGCCGGGTGACCGGCTCGGCTTGGTAAACCCCACCGGGAGCAAGATCAAGCAGGGAGCCTTGTCGGATCGGTTCGATCCGCTGTGACTCCCGGGTCGATCGCTTGAGGTGCCGGGCAACCGGCATCCCAGAGAAATGACTACTCTCGACAAAACCCGGCTTATAGGCCCGTCTCCACTCCCCCTCGTTTCTTGACTCCACAACCAACACGGCCGCAAAACAATTCCTCTTGCTTCGTCAACCACACCGCTGCTATCAACCGACCGCTTCCACGTCTCGTGGCTCCTGAAAGGCTCTCATGTCTCGCCGATCCTCCAACACACGGCTCCAAGACACCGCGAGCAGAACGACCCGAACAACCCTCAATCTGCTGCTCGCCTCGGTGACACTCACCGGCTGCCACGTCGGAGACTTTTCGGCGTCCATCGACAGTGACTCCCGATTGCCACAATTCGAGCTCTCGGCAATCCCCAACCAGTCCGAACCTCCAGTGCAGTACATCGAAACCGCCGTACCTGGCGACAGGTCCAACGACCAGGCCAAGCCGCAGACGCCGACCGCCGAATCACCAGCCATACCCGGCCCAGCACTCTCCTCGACCAAAAAACGATCGCGTCAGGACTTGAGTTCCAAGTCGATAGCCGAGCCGGTGAATTGACGCTCTCGGGCCGAGTACTACAATTGACCGCTTCCCCTTTCTCGACCCACTATCCCGGAACGCCTCAGACGCCACAAACAATGCCTGCAGGACCACCGGCAAGAAATCCTGCTCCAGGAATCGGCTCGCGATGATCAGGACGGCGAAACCGACGATGCCGACGAACTGGGCGAAGAGACCGCCGCTTTGGCGGATGATGACCAAGGCACCATCGGCGACTGATACGACGACGAGATTCCACGGAGCATTTCATGCGGTTGACTGAATTCGTCGTTTCCGATGCCATCGTCACGTCACTCGATGCCAGTACCAAGGACGAAGCCATTCGTGGAATGGTCGAAAGCCTCTCGGCCGTCGGACGAATCCCCGCCGAAGACACCGATGCCATCGTCTCGGGAATCCTCAAACGCGAAGAACTCGGATCCACCGGGATCGGAAACGGAGTCGCTGTCCCGCATACCAAGCACCCAGCCGTCGATCGACTCACCGCCACAGTCGCACTCTCGACCCAAGGTGTTGACTTCGCCAGCCTCGATGGGGAAGCTGTTCATATCCTGTTCCTGCTGATTTCGCCCCCCGATCTCCCCGGAGATCACCTGCGTGGGCTCGAAAGCATCTCGCGACACCTCAGGAACTCCAACTTCTGCAACTTCCTCCGCCAGGCCGAAACCGCCGCCGAAGTCATCGTACTTCTCGAAGAAGCCGATAACGATCAACTGGATTGACCGGCCAGAACTTTTCGACCCAAACCACACACCTCACGCACGAATTATCACCCGACCGTCGCCCGTCCCTTCACTCGGATTCACTCAGAACCAACCACGCGACGGTTGTCTGGTTTCTCTTCCCACAGTTTTCCATCGATCCCACAGAACAGGTCCCGGTCGTCGATGACGACAGCCGACCGCGTCACGCTCCTGTCCCCGCCCCATCCTCCAGGCGATCTCACATGACACACACCGCTCAACAAACCGTCCGAGTCGGTCTCGAGCAAGGCCTGCATATGGTGCCCTGCTCGCTGATTGTCCGAACGGCCGAGCGGTTTCCCTGTGAGATCCAGATCCAGAAGGCGGATCGTTCGGCCAACGCCAAGACGATGCTCGACCTGCTGACACTCTCGGCCGAAAACGGCAGCGTGCTCGTGCTCGAGGCCCGAGGTGCCGAAGCGGGAGAAGCGGTCCAGGCACTGGCCCGACTCTTCGAGTCCAATTTCGTCGACCCGGTCTCCGGCTCGCGACCGGCCACTCCGTCGGATCGCTAGCACGCGGGAAAGTCGGTGCCGGATGCAGATCAAGCGCGGGATCGCAGTCTCTCCCGGTGTCGTCACCGGCGAAGTGCTCGTGCTCGGCACCGAAGACTTCCGGATCCCCAACCGATTCGTCTCGATCGATGCCGTCGAAAGTGAGCTCGCTCGCTTTCGACACACACTCGAAATCGTCTGGGACGAGATC
>Ga0302139_10000122_pt1 | contig 32091 bp, 19 predicted proteins | sample CBN3_331_MG_FD_203104 | JGI IMG/M metagenome (GOLD analysis project Ga0302139, IMG submission 203104) | Marine microbial communities from Western Arctic Ocean, Canada - CBN3_33.1 | ecosystem: Environmental > Aquatic > Marine > Oceanic | place: Canada: Western Arctic Ocean | collected 2017-09-15 | reverse complement strand
CCAGGCGGCAAGCAGTTGGTTCGAACCGAGGGTTACCAGGGGTTGGCGAGCTATCTGCCGAAAATGACTCGGGGCGTGACCGCCTACCGGGCGGCTCATCCTAAGAAGCCGGTCGCATCGGCGAAGCCGGCTGTTGACGTCACGGCCCCTGTGGCGTTGGGTCTATCGGGTTTTTCGCCAGTCACGCTGTGGACTCGAACCAAGTGGCAGCGAGGCGAGAAGCGGTTTTCGTGTCGCGTGGGTCGAGAGGTCTACCATTTGGTATCGGCCGCCGAGCTCGAGCGATTCCGCCGCGACCCGTTGCGTTTTGTTCCTCGATTGGGTGGCCAGGACGCGGTGGAGCGGGTCGAAACGGGTCGGAGTGTGTCGGGCAGTATCCGTCACGCGGTGTTTTACGACGGCGGTCTGTACTTGTTTGGTAACGCAGCCAACCTGGCTCGTTTCCGCAGTTCTCCGACTCTGTACGCGGTCGCCGCCGGATCGGTGGACAACAAGGAGAGTCGGGTCAGCGACCCGGTGGGTTCGGCGTCTTCGCCTTGAGTCGTTTTCGGTAGCGATTGTAAAATCGAGTTTGTCGGCTAACGGGTCGAAACGGTCGACCAGCGACGAAGACGCCTTTGACTTGCGATGTAATTTGCAGTGGCGAGCCATCGAGGATCACGAGGTTGGCACGTTTTCCGACCTCGAGTGACCCGACCTGTTTGTCGATGCCCAGGACCTGGGCGGCTCCGAGCGTGACGCTCTTGAGGCCTTCAGCTTCGGGCAAGCCGAAGGCGACGGCCATGGCGGCTTCGAAAGGTGCATTGCGGCTATTGGCCGAGTTGTCGCTGCGAATGCAGAAACGGACTCCCGCCTCGTACAGCCGACCGGCGTTGGCGTAGGGGGCATCGGAGGGGTCCCACGATTGGATCGGGGCTCTCATCACTGGTCCGACGATCACGGCGATGTCGCGAGTCTTGAGTTGCTGGGCCACTTTCCAGGCGTTGGTGCCGCCAGTAATGATCGGCGTCAGTTTTTGAGCCTCGGCAAACTCGATCGCTTCGAGGATAGCCTGACGGCTGTGAGCTTCGATGAGCACGGGTCGTTTTCGGTCGAGATAGGGGGCGAGGGCATCGAGTCGCGGGTCGCCGATTGGCCCGGGTTTCTTGGCGGCCTGAGTCGCCTTGAGCAGGGCGTGGTATTCACGGGCCTGTTCAAGCAAGGTTTCGAGTTCTTGGATGTTTTTTTTTCGTTTCGAGTCATCCGGATCGGTTGGCCAACGGACTCGCAGTCCCAGTTCATAGTCGAGGACCATGTCGGGTGCGGTCCAGCCGGCGAGTTGGACGAGTGAGGCTTGTCCGGCAACGAGTCCACCTCCGGGTTGGACCAGTGCGATGGTGATGCCGCCGGCCCGGGCGACCGGGAACAATTCGCTGTCGGGGTTGATCGCCACTCCGGCTCGCAGGTCCGGTTGCAGGTCTCCGCCTTCGTTGAAGTCGAGCGTTTCGCGGACTTTCTTGATTTCGGCCAGTCCCAGATTGGTGCCAGCGTCGATCAGCCCGGGGTAGACGTGCAGGCCTGTAATGTCGATCACGTGGGCTTCTGCGGGTCGAGCGGCATCGGGACCCAGTGCGGTGATTGTCTGTCCCTGGATCACCAACGTGCCGGTGAGGTCCGGCCCCGAGACCGGATGCAGGGTGCCTCCGACCAGGACATAAGCAGCAGCCGGATTGTCGTCGTCGGCAGAATCGTTGTCGGGCAGGATGTCTGCTGGGCGTCGTTGAGGCGGTTCAGGCCACGTGACGGTTTTTGGAGTGATGGTGCGTTGTCGGGCCGAGTCGGACATGGCGGTGGGATGAGTGGATCTCGAGAAGTAGACTTCTCCGTCGACGAGAGTCATTTCGCAGCGAGCGAACGAGTTCAGCGGGTGGGCGTTGAAAATGGCCAGGTCGGCGTCCTTGCCGATTTCGATGGAGCCTATCCGTTTGTCGAGCCCGAGTTCGCGGGCGGCGTTGATGGTGACTGTGGCCAGGGCCGTCTCGGGCGGCATGTTGCCGTAGCGGATCGGCTTCGCGGCTTCGAGGTAGAGGTGCCGGATCAGTTCTCGATCGTCGCTCTTGATCACGACGTTGGCATGGGCTTCGGCGAGCAGGGCTGCGTTGTAGGGTGTCGCGTCGTAGGCTTCGACCTTGTAAGCCCACCAATCCGAGAAGGTGCTGCAGCTGGCTCCGTGAGCGGCAATCTCGGGAGCGATCTTGTAGCCCTCGAGCACGTGCTGCAGAGACCAGACGCGGATACCGAGGTTGTCGGCCACTCGCAGCAGCATCAGGATTTCATCGGCCCGGTAGCAGTGGCTGTGGATAAATTTCTGGTGGTTGACGATGTCGGCGAGCGCTTCGAGCCGGAGGTCTCGGCGTGGAGGCAACAGGGTTTGGCCCTGGGGCGATTGACTGGCTCGGCGGTACTGTTGCCAGCGGCGGCGGTAGTCGATGGACTCGAGAAAGGCTCGATTGAGTGTTGCTTCGACTCCCATGCGAGTGTTGGGGAACCGGGTGGTGCGGAACTTGACGTTTTCGCCCAGTGCGAATTTCACTCCCTGGGGAGCGTCGTTCAGCAGCTGGTCGGCAACCGTCTGGCCGTATTTCAGCTTGACGACTGCGTCCTGGCCTCCGATGACGTTGGCGGATCCGTGCAGGAGCCGTGCGACGGTGACGCCTCCGGCGAGAGCTCGGAATTCGGACACGTCTTCGGTGTTGATCACGTCCTTAACGCGGACCTCGGGGACGATCGACTGAGTCGACTCGTTGACGCCTCCGGTGATCTTGATATGGCTGTGGGTATCGATGATCCCGGGCATGACGAACCGACCGCTGGCATCGATTTCGGCGGTTCCTGGTTCGGCTGTGAGTTTGGGCCCGAGGGCCTGAATCTTGCCGTCGTGGACGAGGATCGAGTGGTTGGTGAGAGTGCGGCCGGTGCCGGTCAGGATGGTTGCGTTTCGGATCAGTACGTTGCCGTGTGTGGTGAGTGATCGTTTGAGTCGATCGGCGTGGAGTTCCGAGGGGTGTGGAGTGGTGGTCGGCGTTGCCTTTGGGGGTGACGACTTCGAGTCTTTGGTCGATTGGGACAATGGTGGAGCGGGCGGCGAGTCGGTGGTGTTTTCCGGAGTAGATTTTGGTGTGGTTGAGTCGTCTGTATCTGGCGATTTGTTGTATTCGAAGAGCAGTCCGTCGACGAAGACATATCGGACATGGCTGTCGGGGTCCTGGAAGGGGCCGGACCAGAGAACGACGTGTCCGAGTCGTCCGGGGTCGAGGGTGCCGAGTGTCTTATCGAGACCGAGTATGCGAGCCGGTTCGGTTGTCAGGGCTTTGAGTGCGGCGTCTGTCGGCCATCCGTGTTGGATGGCGAGTCGGACGTGTTGAATCAATTCGGCTCGATTTTTGAGTCCACGTGAGCCGACGGCGAGTTTGAGACCGAGTTGATCGAGTTGTCCGATGGCCTTGATTCGGTCGGTCCATCGTTTCAGCTTGTCGCGTTGGACTCGAAACGGTTCGGTTTGCGAGGCATTTGGAGTCTTGTGTTTCGGGTCGACCTGGGTTTTCGGTGTTTCCGGTTTCGGGCCGAACTGCATCGACATCAGCAGGTCGAAGCGGCCTTTTTTGAGAGGATCGAGGCATTGGTCGGCCGAGTCGACACCGAGCAGGACGGGGTGGATCTTGTGTTCGTTGCAGAAGGCGATGGCTCGATGGATGTCATCTTTCGAGTGGACTCGAAAGGCTGCCCGGTGTCGTCCGTCGAGGACGAATTCGAGTGCTGCGAGCACGTCATCGTTTGGTGGTCGGGGGATGGATGCGGTGTTTGCTGCGGTGTTTGCTGCGGTGTAGAGTTTTTTGTGTCGAGTGAAGTGTTGTGTGTCGAGGAGTGCCTGCCTGAGGTGAGCGTGAGCGCCCATGAGAGTTTGCGGGTAGCCGGTTTCTTGGGGGGGTTTGAGTGCAAAGGCGGCGAGAGTGGGTGCGATGACGATGGATTCGCGTGGTGGCAGGCCGGCGGTGGAGATGAGTGCGGCGGTGCCATTGGCGATCCGTCCATCGGGGACGACGTGGACGCTGGTGAATCCGGCTTGGCGAGTGGCCTTGAGTCGTGTGGCGTCGTGTTGGAGGGCCGATTCGGCAGCGAACTGTGGCGTCAGGCTTTTGCGGTTATCGGGTCGTGTGGCGGCGAGCACGTAGCGTTTGAAGTCGACGGTGCGTCCCTTTGGGTTGGGCAATGCGGGTTTGTCGACGAGCAGGTCATCGGCATCGGCGTCGATGAAGCCGGGGTAGGCGACGAGTCCTTTACCGTCGATGGTGACGGCTCCGGCAGGCACCTTGGCATCGGGGCCTGCATCGACGATGACACCGTCGCGGATCACCAGTGTGCCCCGTTCGTCTTCGCGACCGGCTGTTCGTACGAGTCGAGCTTGTGTGATCGCGTAGATTCGAGGCCGAAACCCGGCGACTCGTCCGCTGCGTTCCTGTCCCGAGCTGTTTTGGGGGGCGGCTGCGAGGTAGCCGATCAGGACTGTGGTGAGGACTGTGGTGAGGACTGTGGCTGTATGGAGTGGGTGGTGTTGAGCGGGTGTTTTGGCGAGTCGCATTGTGGGTGTGGCCTGGATGATCGGGTTGGTGTGGGGTTGTGTTGGGGGTTGAGACTTTGGCGAGGTGTCAGGTTAGCAGTTGGTGGAGTCGGGGTGCCAGCGGGCAGTTGCAGGCGTCTGTTCTGTTTCGGGGCGAGTCTGGAATTGACATGAGTCGAGGAAGTAGTATCATGAGTTGAGTCCAAGAGCGAGCAGGGATTTCTCAGTTCTTGCTGTTGGCCCCGGGCGGCAAATTGGCTGTCTGGAGACGACTTTGGTAGACGCTCTCGGGCTGGCTTAATTCCCTACACGGGATCCCTCGATACCGGGCACAGGCTCCGGTACTTCACCAGGGTCAGAAGAGTTCTGGTCTTGTCTGAGGTCTGAACTGGGCACGGGAAGGGTTCTGTCAGGTCCTGAGCGTGTGGCGTTGGCTGCGCGGTGGACCCAACTGATGGCCAGATTAGAGAATGGCCGGGCCTTTTGGCCAGACACGGTATTTCCGATTCCGAGGTCAAGTCGAATACGGCTGACCCGGTGACACGACGGGCTGCGGACACGCAGCGGACAATTCGTAACGACGTGGACAGGCGAGATGGTTGAACAAGAAAACGGGTCATCACCCGACGTGCCCCAGGAGACACCTTCCGAGTCCGTGACCGGAAACTCGGGCCAAACCGAGCACGCGGAGACCAAGGGCCCGGAAGTTCCACCGGTTGCCGAGCGGTCGTTGCCTGCCGGAGCGGTTGCATTGGGTGACGACGACGGTGAAGTCCCCGATCACAATGACGGTGGAGCCCAGCAACCGAGTCGTCGCAGGCGTCGACGCCGTCGACGTGGACGCGGTGGCCGAGGTGGCGGTGTCGGTAGCGGCAGCGGCAGCGGCACCGGCAGCGGTGGCGGTGGCGGTGGCGGTGGCGGTGGCGGTGGCGGTGGCGGTGGCGGTGGTCGTGGTGGTGGTGGTGGTGGTGGTGGTGGAGGTGGAGGTGGAGGATTTGCCGACCAGAGTCGTAAGCGAACGGACATTCCGGTCATCGAGGGAGTGTTTGAGGGAGTGTTGGAACTCCATCCCAAGGGGTATGGTTTCCTGCGAGATCCGTCGAAGAACTATGCGTCTCAGGATTCGGACCCATTTGTTTCGAGTTCTGTGGTCGAGCGATTCGGGTTGCGGCCTGGTGGTTTGATCAAGGGGGACGTTGGCGCGGGAACCAAGGGTCAGGGTCCGCGTTTGAAGACGATCGAGACAGTCGACGGGATGACAGTCGAGCAGTACAAGGAGGTGCCTCATTTTGAGGATCTGACGCCGATCACGCCGTACCAGAAGATTCGTCTGGAGACGGGTCCGTCTCCGATCACGATGCGAGTGATGGACCTGTTGACTCCGATCGGCAAGGGCCAGCGTGCGTTGATTGTGGCTCCGCCCCGGACCGGCAAGACGATGTTGTTGCAGGACATTGCGGATTCGGTGAGTACGAATCATCCGGAGTTGCATCTGGTGGTGTTGTTGATTGACGAGCGGCCCGAGGAAGTGACGGAGATGCGTCGTCGGGTGAAGGGCGAGGTGGTTGCCAGTTCGATGGACAACGAGGTGGAGAGTCACATTCGGATCGGTCAGTTGGTCATCGAGCGTGGCAAGCGGTTGGCCGAGGCGGGCCATGGCGTATTCATTTTGCTGGACAGCATCACGCGAACGGCTCGAGCCTTCAACAAGTGGGTTGGCAACACGGGTCGAACGATGAGTGGAGGTTTGGACATCAAGGCGCTCGAGGTGCCTCGCAAGATGTTCGGCACTGCGAGGGTGTTCGAAGAGGGAGGATCGCTGACGGTTGTGGCGACTGCATTGATCGAGACCGGCAGCCGGATGGACGACGCGATTTTCCAGGAGTTCAAAGGCACGGGCAACATGGAGGCGGTGCTCAGCCGCGATCTTGCCGACCGTCGCATCTGGCCGGCGATCGACATTTCCCGTTCGGGCACTCGGCACGAGGAGAATTTTTTCACCGAGGAGGAGTACGCGGCTGTGACCTTGATCCGTCGTCACCTGATCACGTTGCCAGCGTCCGATGCCATGGAAAAGCTGATCAAGATGGCCGAGAAGTTTCCGACCAACGTCGAACTGTTCGAGAAGGTTCGGATGGTGATGTGAGCGGTCGGGCCTGGTCTGGCTAGGCCGATCGAGGGGACAGGGCGCGTCGAAGCCGTTTGTGTTGGTTTCGAGCGAGACTGACTAGGCAGATGCAGACGGTGCCCGAGGCCTTGTCGGTCCAGACGGTGGTGCCGAAGCGGCCGGACTTCGAGTACCTGGGTCGTGCAGTGTTAGCGCTGCCGACTCCGGGAAGCTGTGCCACTTGTTCGGTTGGCACGGCCAGCAGCAGGCCGTTGACGGAGTCGCGACGAGTGAGTGGCACTTGGAAGGCCATCACCGTGACGGAGCCTCGATCGGACTAGCCACGTGCGGTGTTGGCTGCGGTGTTTTGGAAGGCGAGGTCCTAGGCTTATCGTTGTGCGAGTGTGCGTTTGCAGTTTGAGCAGGAGTCCAGGTGCTGTCGTGCTTCTTGCAATTCCGACTGATTACGGCCGCATGACTTGAGGTGGAGCGTCATAGGGAGTCGCATCGAGGATTTCGACGCATTCAGTCAGATCGGATTTTCCTTGGTTCACTGGATTGTGGTGTGTTGGAGCGTGAGTTGTTCGAGTCGTTGTGGGTTGGGGTCGGGGATTTCTGTCGAGGCGATGACCGAGGGGCATCCGTTGTTGTCGTTGACGAGTTCGAGCGGAGTCTCGGCGAGGTCCTGATGGTAGAAGCGTGATGAGGGAAAGATGTCGGCGGGGTAGGAGAAGTTGTCGAGCATGGCGAGTGCGACGCAGGCGGCCGAGCCGGTCGCACTTTCGAGCATGCCTCCGACCCAGCAGGGGATATCGGCCTGTTGGCAGGCGTCGTGGATGGCCACGGCGTTGGTCAAGCCTCCGACACGACCCGGCTTGATATTGATCCACCCGCAGGCTCCGATCTGGCACGCCTGCTGGGCTCGGTGGACCGATACGATGGATTCGTCGAGGCAGAGAGGGGTTTGGAGTTGTTTCTGCAGGTTGGCGTGGTCGATCAGGTCGTCGTGGGGCAGGGGTTGTTCGATCATCGCCAGCCCCAGCTGGTCCACCTCTTGGAAGATGTCGAGATCTTCGAGTGTGTAGCCGCTGTTGCAGTCGATGTGAAACACCTGATTGGGGAACGTGTCGCGAACGCGTTTGAGCATGGGCAGGTCCCAGCCTGGCCGGAACTTCAGTTTCACTCGGGGGAAGCCTTGATCGACTGCATTTCCGATGCCTTGGATCAGGTCATCGAGATGGTCCATGATTCCGAAGTCGGCTCCGACTGTGACCTGATCGCGTGATGCTCCGAGCAGCCGGTGCAGCGGCGTGTTAGTACGTCGACTTTCGAGTCCCCACCAGGCGACATCGAGAGCGGCCTTGGCGAACGGGTTGCCTTTGTAGAGGGCCATTTTTTGTTGGAGTTCGTGGCCGGAGGAGATGTCGTGTCGGATCACAGCCGGAGCGAGCCAGTCTCGAGCCACAGCATAGACGCCTCCAGCCCATTCCGGGCTGTAGCAGGGTGCTGCAAACGGTGCGGTTTCGCCCCAGCCGACGAGTGAACCGCTGGAGATTCGGCAGAGGACCGAGTGAATCGCTTCGTCTTCGCCGTAGGCGGTCTTCCACGGATAGATCAACGGCATTGCGACGTGGTAGAGGTCGATGCGATCAATCTGCATGGTGAGACCTGTTAGTGAGTGTTGTCGATCAAGTCGATCGAAGGTACGACCGATTCACGATTCCGGCAGGTCCCAGAACTCATCTTCACCGCTACCTGTACCGTGCCCGGAATCGAGTCCTGGTGGCAGCGGAGGCGGTTTGAGATTCTGCCGGTTGGTGGGTTGTTGTTTCGAGTTGTCGTCGGATTTGTTGGATTTCGGTGTTGTGGGTTTCCGGCGTCGTTTCGGTTTGTTCCTGGTCTCGGAGCGAGTTGTCGGTGTCGGTGTCGGTTTCTGTTGGGTGGTGTCAGATGTTGTGAGGTCGAGGATATCGATGTCGTCATCGGGCAGTTGCACTTCGGCGGCTGTGGTCGAGTCGGTCCAATCTTCGACCTGGAAGTCATCGACCGATTCGGCAGCACGGTTCGGATCATCTTGAGGCTGTTGGGTTTCGGTTCCTGTGGAGTGTCGATCGTCGTGCGTCGCGTTGACGTTTTCGGGTCGGATGATTTCGATCGAGGTTTCCTGTCCACCGGTCACTTCCACAGCGGTCACGTGGACTCGAGCCTGTTCGTCGTAGGCGATGGTGACGGCGATTTCGGCGCCTTCGGGGAGATTGGGCGAGAGGTCATCGATGATGCAGGCACCGAGTGGAGCGTGGGGTCGTCCTTCGGTGGCGGGGCTTTCGACGATTTGCAGGTGCACGCGTTTCTGGTTGTCGACGACGGTGCCGAATGTCTGAGTGATCTTGGTGGGCAGAGGGGTATTGGGTGGGATCAGGTAGTGAGGAATGCGGAGTTTTTGTTGGTTCTGGACGAGGATGCCGAGTCCACGCGAGTTGACGCTGACCTGTTTCATTCTGGCCAATCGATCGGCCACTTCGTTGTTGTTGATCGCCTTGGCGAATTCGGTGTTGGTCTGCAGCATTCCGGCGTAGTAGGTGGCACCGTGAGCGATGGACTGGTCGGGTGAGAGCGAGGTGTTGAGTGTGCGTCCGCCGAGTTCCTTGAGACGATCGCGGACCATGGGCATCCGCGAGGCACCGCCGGTGGTGAGAATCACATCCACGTGTGCCCAGCCCATCTTGTTGTCGGCGAGCATTTTCTGAGTGATCGCGGCGGTGCGTTCGACGAGTGGGCTGGTCAATTCGGCGAATTTTTGTTGTTGAACCTGGTAGGTCTTTCGGTGCGAGTCGTGTTGCACGGTGAGTGCGGCTCGCGGTCTGACCGAGAGGCTGCGTTTGGTGGTTTCGATTTCCAGTGCGAGTGCCTGTCGGCTTCTGGGATCCTGTCGCGGGTCGGCACCGAAATCGGCGATGAACCGTTCGCAGATGGCTGTTTCCAGGTACTCGTTCCAGTCGATGCCTCCCAGTCTCAGGTCCCCACTGCTGGCCATGACGCAGACTTCGTCCTTCTGGTACTTCACCAGCGACAGGTCAAAGGTGCCACCCCCGAGGTCGTAGACGAGGATTCTCTGTTCATCGGCGAGTTCGGTGAACCAGAGTCCTTCGGTGCCGAGCACGTAGCAGAGTGCGGCGGCGACCGGTTCGTTGATGATATCGACCTCGGTCAGCCCGGCTCGGTGTCCGGCTTCGATCGTGGCACGGCGTTGCGAGTCGGAGAACCCTGCCGGCACGGTAACCACGGCCCGCTGGACGGCTCCGATTTGTTCGTGAGCGGCGGCGAGCAGTTTTCTGAGAATGTAGCTGGCGATGTCGACTGGTGTGTACGACTGATCGTCGATCATCCAGTGGTGGCCCGGGTCGCCGATATGTCGTTTCGAGTTCTGCACCACCCGGTCGGGGCGGACGATGGCATTGCGGAGTGCTTCGGTGCCGACGATCACCTGTTGGTCTTCATCGAAGAAGACGACCGACGGCGTGGCGAGTTCACCTTCCTGGTTGGCGAGTGTGACCGGTTCACCGTGCTCGTTGAGGTAGGCCAGGCAGGAGTAGGTGGTGCCGAGGTCGATTCCGACCGCGTTGAATCTGTTGGTGTTCACGTTCAACTGGTCCGTTTTGTCCGGCTCGCTCTGTGGGATGACCGGGTCACGACATCATCAAAGGACATGGTAGGCCGAGGTGGCTCCATGCTACCATCACCGCGTCGATGCCTCTAGAGAATCGCAGCGGGAGCCGTTGAGGGTGAAAAGACTCGTCGGGTGTATGACCTGTTCGTTGATGTGCCCGGTGATCCTGTTGGCATGGCTTGTCGGGGTGTCGGATTCGGTCCATGGTGCCGGGATGCCCGAGTCGCTGGGCGTATCGACGGAGCGGCCCGTGTTGTCGGGAATCCGCTTCCGTCAATCGCTGTCTCAGCGCGTCTCGGTGTCGTGGACCAACACCTCGACCGACCGTCTCCGGCAGCACTCGATCCGCCACATCACCCGCCGTGTTCAGGAACTCTGGCGGGTGTCGATCCTGCTCGATCGTCGCATCGACCCGTCGTCGGAGATGGAGGTTCGTGCGAGCAATCGGCCGGTGCGTGAGGTATTGGGTCTCTTGGCGGAGCCTCTTGGCGGCGGCATCAGCGTGGTGGGCAACACGCTGTACATGGGTCCGACACAGGACGCTCGTGTACTGCGGACACTGGTTCATCTCAGGAACGAGGAGCTCAAGTTGTCCGTCGAAGGCCGCAGCGGAGCCTCTCGGATTGCTCGACTCGGTCGCAAGTCCACCGTCCGCTTCGACGATCTCACGTCACCGCGTGAAGTGCTCGCCGAGATTGCTCGTCGTTGGAAACTCGAGATCCATTCGGTCGACCGGATTCCTCATGACCTGTGGGCCGGTTCCCAATGGCCTCGAGCGACGGCCACCGAGGCATTGTCACTGGTGCTAATCCAGTACGGACTCACGTTCGAATGGACTGCTCGTGGCCAGGGCGTCCGCATTATTGAGTTCGATCGTCCGGTGAGTCTTGTGGGGCGGTATCGAGCCCGTGGTGGCAAGGTGTCGGGGGCGATTTCGCTGGTTCGTCACGAATTACCGGGAGTGAGTTTCGAGCCAGCCGGGTCGGGTGAAGTGGGGGTGCGTGGGACATGGGAAGACCTGCAGGTGGCTCGGGCGTTGATCGAACGGGGTCGTCGGCCGGCGGGTTCGGTGGCGAGTCCGCGATACCCGCCATTGTCGCGTCGCCGTTTCACATTGCGAGTGGCTCGGGCTCGAGCGGCCGACGTGATGAAGCAGTTGGAACAGACGGGCATCCGTTTCGAGTACGATTCGAAGTCGCTGAAGTCGGCTGGCGTCCGGTTCGACCAGCGGGTGACGTTGGACGTCCGTGAGGTTGCAGCCGGGGTCTTCTTTGAGAAGCTGTTTGGTCCGTTGGGCCTATCGGTCGAGATCGACGGCCTGACGGTGCGGTTGGGTGTCCGCGAGTGTTGAGCCGGCTGTGTCAGTGGTTTGAGACGAACTCGTTGGAGTTCAATACGGCCCAAAAGACATCCTGCAGTCCGGCGATCGGGTCGTCCTGTCCGCCTTCCTTGAAGACTCGAGCCAGCGCCGACATTTCTTCTTCGGTCGGTTTTCTTTGCAGCGCGACCAGGAAGAGTGTTTCGATCTTGCGTGGGATGGCCTTGTAGCGATTTTTGAGTTGTTGTTGAGCTCGGATTCGAGCGGCTTTGCGTGTTCGTGGGGGGCGTGTGGCGGAACCCGACTTCGCGGATCTGATGTCACCCGACGGGGAATCCACGACTTGTTGGAGCAGCGATCCGTTGGTGATGGCGACGGCATTGTTGATCAGGGCACCGTTCATCATCAGTAGCGCCTGCGGGATGGTCCCGTTAAATGTGGTCGACTCGTCGTTCTCGTCTGTCCCGAACGTGCGGACGAATTGCGTGAGCCAAGTGCGTCTTTGTGCTTCGGCCGCTTCGAATCCTCGGCCGGTCTTGTGGGCGTTGGTGGCGATAATGAGTGAATCGTAGAGTTGTTCGGCGGAGAAGGTTTTGACTGGCATTCTGGAGAACAGCGGAGTCGTTCCTGCGGCGGGGTTGTCGTCGGCATTGTTATCGCCCTGTCGGCTGGTCAGGTTGTAGGCATCGCAGGCGGTGATCCAGCGGATCAGTCGTTTCTGGTCGAAGCCAGCGGTGCGGAATTGTATGGCGAGGTAGTCGAGCAGTTCGGGGTGCGAGGCGGGGTTGTGTGGTCCCATGTCGTCGATGGGTCGAGTGAAACCGAAGCCGAAGAAGTGTCCCCAGGTCCGGTTGACGATGGCTCGGGCGAGGTACGGCTTACTGGCGTCGGTCATCAGCGTGGCCAGTTGTTGTCGCGGTCGGACCTGATCATTGATGTCGACGCTGGTCCCGTCGACAAACCGTCTCAGGGCGGCCTCCTGCAACCCACTTCGTTTCTCGAAAAACTTGACGCCCTTGGCGGGCTGATCGACCAGTCGGAAGGCATCGCGGGCACCGAGTCGACGCGTTCCGTCGAAGAATGCATTCATGCTCCAGAACTGAGACTGTCTCCAGTCATTGAACGGGTGGTTGTGGCACTGAGTGCATTGGACCTGCAGTCCGAGGAACAGTCTTGCGGTGATCGCTGTGGCGGGGATGGCTCCGTTGTTGAGGTGTGAGGCGAGAAAATTGACGGCGGGGTTTTCCTGGCTGGTGCCTTCGGCGGCGACCAGTTCGAAGACAAAGCGGTCATAGGGCATGTTGCGTGCGAAGGCCCGTCGCAACCAGCCGTCCAGTGCGGCACGGCCGCCGCGGTTGTTGGTTCGACCGACGAGCAGGTTGCCCCAGATCGTGGTCCAGTTTCGCACGTAGTCTTCGTCATCGAGCAATTGCTCGATGAAACGCAGCCGACGATCCGTTTCGTCGCTTTCGAGCAAGCTGACGAGTTCGGCGTAGCGGGGGATGTGTCCGAGCACATCGAGCGAGACGCGGCGGGCGAATTCGCCGTCAGAGGCTTGAGGCGAGGCGGTCACTTCGTTGTCGGTCCAGCCCTGTCTCAGGTGCGAGTTGATGGTCTGGACGACGACCTGATCGGAATCGGCAGCCTGCGCGGGTTGAGGCTGGGTGGGCAGCGTGGCCAGGAAGATCAGGAGCGGCAACAACCAGTGGGTGGTTCGCGAGTTGCTCTCGGGTGAGATTCGCATCGATTCTGTCCTCGGGACTGACCTTTTGTATTGCGATGGACTGTCCTCTATCATAATTCGTTTCGAGGCTGTCGTCCAAATTAGTGAGCAGAAAACTGGTCGTCGGGGCGAGATTCTTCGACCGGTTTAGAATGGCTTTCAGCCTGGACGTGGCCGAACGTGTGCTGTTTGAGGTGACGAATCATGTTGGACATTGCCAGTGGTGGCGATTTGGATTTCCTGGCCTTGGGCGCGATGGTCCATCGTCTGGATTCTGGCCGGATCCCGTTCCGCAAGGCGGATGAAGTTCGGATCCATGTCAGTGGTGGTGAGTTCAACTGTGCGGCCAACCTGTCGGACTGTTTCGGGTTGTCGACGGGGATTGCCACGGCGATGGTTGATTCACCGTTGGGCGACCTGATTGCCGAGCGAGTGCGTGCGATGGGAGTCCGTTCGTTCTACCGGCCGTACGTTCACGACGGAGTCCGCGGACCGAACATGGCAACGGTTTACAGCGACCAGGGTGCCGGTGTGCGGGCTCCGGTGGTATTTTACAACCGAGCCCAGGAGGCTGCTGCGTTGTTGGAACCGGGCGATTTTGACTGGCCGTCGATCACGTCGGGCGGCGTGCGCTGGTTCCACAGCGGCGGTATCTTCGCGGCGCTTTCGCCGAGTACACCGGAGGTGATCATCGAGGGGATGCAGGCGGCCAAGGCTGCCGGAGCGGTCGTTTCGTTCGATCTCAACTTCCGAGCCAAGCTCTGGGAGATTGCCGGGGGACTCGGGACGGCTCAGGAGACGATGAGACGGATCGTCGAGCATGTCGACGTACTGGTTGGCAACGAGGAGGACCTGCAGTTGGGTTTGGGTCTTGCCGGGCCGGATGTCGAATCGAGCGGGAAACTGGATCCCAGTTCGTTCCTGTCGATGATGGAGCAGGTGTCAGACTTGCTGCCGTCGGTCAAGGTGGTGGCAACCACGCTTCGTGAAGTCCATTCGACGAATCGTCACGACTGGAGTGCCGTGTGCTGGGTCGAGGGCGAGACGTATCGGGCTCCGACCTGCGAACTGGACATCGTGGACCGGGTCGGAGGTGGAGACGGGTTCGCGTCGGGGCTGTTTTACGGCCTGATGAACGGACGAGATCCCGAGTCGGCACTCCGACTGGGTTGGGCTCACGGTGCACTGCTGACCACCTACCCCGGCGACACCACGATGGCAACGCTCGAGCAGGTCGAAGCGTTCGCCGAGGGCGGATCGGCGAGGATCCAGAGGTAGCCGGGGTCGGCTGAATTCGTAGTCGAACGGGCATCCAGACCAAGACCATTTCCACCAAGGCTCACTTACCTTCATTATCAGAGAAGAGAATGCCTCAGCACGATATCGGCCTGGTCGGCCTGGCCGTCATGGGTCAAAACCTGGTTCTCAACATGGCCAGCCGCGGCTACAGCGTGGGCGTCTTCAACCGAACGACGGCGACGACCGATGAGTTCCTTGCCGGGACCGCCTCGGGCAAGTCGATCACCGGGTACCATACGGTCGAGGAGATGGTCGAGAACCTTGAGAGTCCTCGTCGAGTGATGCTGATGGTGAAGGCTGGTGGAGCGGTCGACGCGTTGATCGACCAGTTGACGCCTTTACTGGACCCCGGCGACATCATCATCGACGGGGGGAACACTCAATTCGACGACACGAACCGTCGGACGGCCGAGGTCGAGGCGTCGGGTCTGTTGTTCATCGGCACGGGAGTGTCGGGTGGCGAGGAAGGTGCGTTGTTGGGTCCGAGTATTATGCCGGGCGGGTCGCCGGCAGCGTGGCCTGCGGTCAAGGAGTTGTTGCAGAAGATCAGTGCCAAGGTGGGTTCGGACGCGGACATTCCCTGCTGCGAGTGGGTGGGGCCAGCCGGAGCCGGGCACTATGTAAAAATGGTGCACAACGGCATCGAGTACGGCGACATGCAGTTGATCTGCGAGGCCTACTTCATTCTTCGGCACGCCTTGGACTTGAGCAACGAGGAGTTGTATCGGGTCTTCAGCGATTGGAACGAGGGGGATCTGGAGAGTTACCTGATCGAGATCACTCGAGACATTTTCAGCGTCACGGACGAATCGTCCGGGGGCCACCTGGTGGACCAGATCCTGGACACTGCCGGTCAGAAGGGGACGGGCAAGTGGATGAGCCAGCACGCCTTGAACCTCGGGGTGCCGACAACATTGATCACCGAGGCAGTCTTTGCCCGTTGTCTGTCGGCCCAGAAGGACGCTCGCGTCCGTGCCGAGGCGGTCTTGTCGGGTCCTGGCGGGACGTTTCAGGGCGATCGTGACGCGTTCATCGAGGACGTTCGCCGGGCGTTGTACGCGTCAAAAATCATCAGTTACGCTCAGGGCTACGTCCAATTGGACGCGGCGGCTGATGAGTTTGGTTGGGACTTGGACAACGGTCAGATCGCGTTGTTGTGGCGAGGCGGCTGCATTATCCGGGCGACGTTTCTGGAGAACATCAAGGCGGCGTTCGACCGAGACGGGAATCTCGAGAACTTGTTGCTGGACGATTTCTTCCGCGACGCGATCCACTCGGCTCAGCCCAGTTGGCGTCGCGTGGTCTCGACGGCTGTGGAATTGGGATTACCGGTTCCGAGTTTCTCGGCCGCTTTGTCCTACTTCGACGGCTACCGTCGTGGCCGATTGCCGGCCAACCTGCTGCAGGCTCAGCGCGATTACTTCGGAGCCCACACCTACCAGAGGCTGGACCAGGAGGGCGTGTTTCACACCGACTGGATTCGCGAGAGGCAACTCGACAATTGACACGCTCCGGGGCCGGACGCCGTCTTGCTCGTTGTGACGGCGTCGCCCGGACGACATGCAGAAGCCTGTTCCCCATTCCGTTTCACTTCAAGTTCCTTACCCATGCCGGACGCAGGGGATGACGTGCTTGGCGACCTGCTGGTCTGTCCCGACGGTCACGGGCGATTGCGGTTGGAATCGGGCGAATGGACGTGTGCCCAGTGCGGTCGATTGGGAGTCGAGCAGGGCGGGATTGCGAGGTTTGTCGAGCAGGCTCATTTGGAGAGTTTCGGGACGCAGTGGAACCGATTCGACGTAGTGCGTGACGACGAGGATCGTCGTGTGCTTGCAGTCAAGACGGGTGTGAAGCTGGACGAGTTGTCTGGTTTGCGGGTCTTGGATGCGGGATGCGGAGGTGGCCGCTACAGCCGATTGGCGGCAATGGCCGGAGCGAGCGTGGTTGGTGCCGACCATAGCAGTGCGGTCGAGAAGGCGTCCGCGGTGTGTCGCGATCTGCCTCGGGCGGATTTCCTGCAGGCGGACTTGAAGCGATTGCCCTTGGAACCGGGTTCATTCGACCTGGTGTTTTCGATCGGCGTGATGCATCACGACCGGGAGACTCGGGCGGTTTTCGACGAGGTGTCGAAGATGGTGTGTCCGGGTGGGCGGATGGCGGTGTGGTTGTACCGTCGCAACACGTGGTGGCAGGAGTGGCTCAACGACCGGATGCGTCGTCGGGCGTCGGTGATGTCGCCCGAGCGTTTGGAGCGTTGGTGTCGTCGGTTGTCGTGGTGGGGCGGAGTCCCGGTACTCAACAAGCTGCTCAACAAGCTGATCAATTTCAGCAACCACCCGGACGCCGAATTGCGGATGTGCGACACGTACGACTGGTACGCTCCGACGTACCAGCATCATCACACGGTTGTGGAGTTACGTGAGTGGTTCGAGTCGGCGGGATTTGGCGACTTGCGTGAGTTACCGCCCGAGAAGACGGGTGGGTTGTATCGTTGGGCGTGGCGATGGAACCTGATTCCCGGCAGCGGAGTCAACGTGGTGGGGACTCGATTGCCCGAGTGAACCGGGTTGTCTAGCGGCCCTTGATGTCAAAGGCGAGCAGGATGTCCTGATCGCGGAGGAAGAGTTTTCCGTCGGCGACGACGGGGTGTGCCCAAGCCGGGCGTCGGCTGCGTTGTGGTTGAGCGAAGACACCGGTTTGTCTGTAGGCGGAATGGGTCGCCTGGACGAGTGCCACTTTGCCGCCTTCGCTTCGCAGGTAGATGTGTCCGTCGGCGTAGGTGACGGCTCCCTTGCCGACCGAGCGATTCCGCCAGGCGACCTGTCCGGTCTTCAGGGCCAGGCAGGTCAATCCTCCTCCGTCGTTGAAGCCATAGACAAACCCCTTGAGCAGCACCATGCCTCCGTGGTGGTTCTTCATGTTACGGGTGTGGTAGATCTGCTTGGCCGCGGTCGTGCCTTGCGACGAGGTCAACTGCACCAATGCGCCGCCCTTTCCGTATCCCGAGGCCGTGAAGACGAGTCCCGCGGCAGCCAATGGGCTGGAACAGTTGGCCGTGCCGTTGACCGAACCGGACTGTTTCCAGAGAAACTTGCCGTCGTTGGCTCGGACGCCGATCACGGCATTGCGGGTGAAGTTGACGTACTGCCGGACGCCTCCGACGGTGGTCACCACCGGTGACGAGTAGGCGGCTCCGGGGTTGCCCGGCACGGCCGAGCGCCAGAGTTCGTCGCCGGTGACCTTGTCGAGTGCGACCATCGTGGCGTTTTGGCCTCCAGGCGTGCAGATCATCTTTTGCCCGTCGATCATCAGGCTCTCGCAAATCGCCCACCCCGGTCGGCCTCCGCCAAATTCCTTCAGCACGTTCTTCTGCCACACAATCCGTCCGTTCTCGAGGTCCAGGCAGGCGACGTCGCCGCTGAGGCCCTGGGCATAGATGCGGTTGCCGTCGATGGTCGGAGTGGCTCGTGGTCCGTTGCCGGCACTGGCGCTGTACTGCGAGCTGATCTTCGTCGACCAGATGATATTGCCGCCGGCCAGATCGATCGCATGGACACTTTCGCCACCGGCCTGCGTGGCTCCCATCGTGTAGGCTCGGTCTCCGACGATACTGACCGTCGAGTAGCCTTCGCCAAGGCTTCGAGCGGTCCAGAGCAGTTTGGGGCCGGCCGCCGGCCAACTCTTGAGCAGTCGGGTTTCGGTCGAGATGTTGTCACGGTTGTGACCTCGGAAACCCGGGAAATCGGCCGCTTGGCCGGGGACTCGGACAAGAAGCAGCAGGGTGGCGAAGAGAATCGAGGCGGCAATGTGACGAATGGTCATGGGCGGGGTCCTGGTTGTGCTCAGGTGGCGTGCTTGTCGTTGTGCAGGTTGGCAAGTACTGAACGGCGTGTCCAGCGGAGTTGTTCGGTTGAGGGAGTTTGTGGGATCACGAGTGAGAGTCCGAATGCGGCGATGATGGTGGCGAACCATGCGGCGGGAACGATCAGGTGCGTCGAGAACGGGCTCCCGAAGAACTCCATGCTGTAGCTGCAGCCGACTCCGACGGCTTCGCCAAGAACGAAGGCGAGGGCCATGTGAGTCGAGGCGATTCGGCGAGAGAACATGCCGAGCATGAAGGTGGCTCCGAGCGGGCCGAGGAAGCAGTTGAAGCCTCGCTGGCAGAGGTCGATGATGTTGGTGCCTTTGGAGAGGTGATAGAGTCCGAGCGTATAGAGCACGACGGCGACTCCCATCGCCGCGGTCAGTAACCGGGCTCGTGCCAGTTCTCCGGCCTCGGTCGCGGGCGTTTTCGAGAGAGGCCGGAAGAAGTCGACGGTCAGGATGGTGCTGGTGGAGTTGGCTCCTGAGTCGATCGTCGACATGGCTGCGGCAAACAGTGCTGCCACGACCAGCCCGCGCAGGATCGGCGGCATGTAGTGGCGGATGAATTGCGGGAAGATGCTGTCCTGGGCCTTGTTGAGAGTCTTGTTCAGGTCCAGTCGCTGCTGTGACTGGTCGGATACGATCCGATCGGCCAGTTGCTGGTCGCCACTGGAACGTGCCTGTTGGAGAGTGTTTTCGAGTTGTTCGAGTGCTTGGGTGGACTGGTTGCGAGCGATGCTGGCCGGCAGCGGGTGGTCCTGGATGTAGTAGGCCAATGAGACTCCAACACCGGCCAGAATGACTCCGATCCCCAGGCTGGCCAAGGCACTGACAAGGTAACTCTGGCGGGCTTCTCGAACACTGGGGACCGTGAAGTACCTCTGCAGAGCCACCTGGTTGGCTCCGTGTGTGCAGACGAACCAGAAGAACATGCCGATCGAGATCGTGAACACGGTCGAGCGGTTGCCAACATCCATGCTGAACCATTCGACCTGTTCGTGCCGGGTGGCGAGCGAATGACTGACCCAATCGTTCAGTCCACTGCCGGTGTCGTAGGCGATGTAGCCCATGGTGAACAGGGCTCCGGCCATCAGTACCAGGAACTGGATCACGTCGGTCCAGACCACCGCGCGGATGCCGCCCAGTGTGGTGTAGAGGATCGAGAACATGCCGACGGCGACGATGACCAGGTGCATGTCGGCGTCGCGGTATCCGGATGCCGAGTCGTTGGTGCCCAGGAACCAGCCGATGTCCAGGTGAGCGATATCGACCAGTGCTGCTGAGGCGGTCAGCACGACGACCGAGATCCAGCCAAAGAGCATGAGCAGGCAGAAGACGGCGGCGAGGGCTCGAACGGTGTAGTTGAATCGGCGGCTGAGATACTCGTAGGCGCTGGTCAGTTCGAGTCGCATGAAGAAGGGGATCCACAACATCCAGACCACAACCAGCACCAGCGGGATGGGCAGTTGCCGTGTCAGGAAGGCGACACCCGTGCGGAACATTTCACCCGGCATGCCCAGGTAGGTGATCGTGGAGAGCAGGGAGGCAAAGAGGCTGATGCCGACGGCCCAGGCTGGCAGGTTTCTGCCGCCCAAGAAAAAGTCATCGGTCGTTTTTTGCCGACGGGCGATGGCCAGTCCCATGCCCATCATCGCTGCCAGGTAGACGACAATGACGACCACGTCGGACGTCGCCAGACCTCCGGTGGGGATTGGGGCGAGGACCTGGGGTGGGGTGGGATTGGCCAGGAGGGGCATTGGTCGAGGGGCTCGGTCGCGGGGCGAGGAGTCCGAGGGTACTCAAGTTGGCAATCGAGACGCTAGCCAGTCGCTCGACCGTTGCATCAATCGGTCCATCAACCGGTCCATCAACCGTTGCATCAACCGGTCCATCAACCGGTCCATCAACCGGTCCATCAACCGGTCGAATTGGTTGCAATCGTCGGGTTGGGTTTGGAGGATGAGGCGTCAGCGAGGGGATTGGATTTGGTTTCCGATCGCTGTGAAGTCTGGTGATGCCCGGGGGGATGCGAGGATGAGTGCGACTGAGGCGAAGTTGGGGGAGTTGGGGATCACGTTGCCCGAGGCACCGGCGGCGGTAGCGGCCTACGTGTCGTGGGTCCGAACCGGGTCGTTAGTCGTCACCAGTGGCCAGTTGCCGTGGGTCGACGGCGAGTTGTCTCATGTCGGACGTCTTGGTGCCGAGTTGACCGACGAGGAGGGTTACGAGGCGGCTCGGAACGCGTTGATCAACGCGTTGGCTCAGTTGAAGGAGGCGGTTGGTGATCTGGACCGGGTGGTTCAGATTGTGCGGATGGAGGGCAACACGCATTCGGCTCCCGGCCATCGCGGCCAGCCGGGGGTTTTGAACGGAGCGTCGGACTTGTTGCTTGAAGTTTTCGGCGAGCGTGGCCGTCACACCAGAACGGCGTTGGGCATTAGCGAGATGCCATTGGGTGCGGCTGTCCAGATCTCGGTGTGGGCCGAGGTCAGCGACGACTGACCTCGGGGTTTGCGGGCACTGGAGTCTTTCGACTTGCTACTTGGCTGCCGCGGCAGCCTGCGGCGCCTTGTAGCCGGGAGCGGCGAAGAAGGTGATGGTATTCTTACCGTCGGCGGCGTTCCAGATGCGAATTTCTCCGTCGTAGCTCCCGGTGGCGATCACTTTGCTGTCGGCAGTGACGTCGACCGAGTAGACCCAATCCTTGTGTCCGGCGAGGCTGCGAACCTGTTTGCCGTCGGCGACAGTGTGAATGCGTGCGGTCTTGTCGGCGCTGGAACTGTAGATTTTTCCGTCCTTGGCCACGACGACTCGGAAGACCTCGTCGCCGAATCCAGCGATGGCTCGGACCTGTTTGGCGTCCTTGGTGTTCCAGACCCGAATGTTCTTGTCGCGTCCGCTGGTGACGACCTGGTTCCCGTCGGTGCTGAAGCCGACGCCGAAGACGGGTTGACCGTGGCTGTTGAAGGTGACGAGCGAATCGCCGGTTTTGGCGTCGAAGACTTTGGACGTCTTGTCGCGGCTGGCGCTGGCCAGTTTCTTGCCATCGGGAGCCCAGGCGACGTCCATCACCCAATCGGCATGGTCTTCGATGGTCAGCAGTTGTTTACTGCTGGCGAGGTCGTAGATACGGATGGCTCGATCGGCTCCGCCTGCGGCCAGTTTCTTGCCGTCGGGGCTGTAGGCGACGGCGAAGACCGAATCGCCGGTACGAACGAGGTCGGCTTGCAGCGATCCATCGGCGGTGGAGAACAGCTTGATTTCACCGATCTGTCCAGGAGTCCCGGCGGCGACGGCCATTTGTTTTCCGTCGGCCGAGAAGGCGATGTCGTAGATGCGTTCGGCGATGTTGGTGATCCGCCGGATCATTTTGCCATCGCTGGTGTTCCAGAGGATGACCTCGTGGTATCCGGAACTGGCCAGTTGTTTGCCGTCGTGATTGAAGGCGATGGCGGTGACCGGCACGGGGACGCGATAGGCTTTGGGGGGCATGGGTTGAGGCAACTTGGGGACGATGGCGATCAGGGGGTCGTTGGCTCCGACTCCAGCGTTGAGTTTGGCTCCGGTGTTGATCCATTTCTTGATCAGAGCGATCTGGTTGGCGGTGAGCGGATCGGCGTCCTGCGGCATCGAACCGTCTTCGACCATGGCCAGCAGCGTGCTTTCGTCAGCCTTACCGGCGGCCAGCAACAGTCCGCTTTCGCCACCCTTGAGTGTGGCGGCGAAGGAATCGAGGTTGAGTCGTCCCTTGGCGGTACGTGCGTTATGGCAGGCGGTGCAGCGTGCGGCGAAGATGGGGGCGATCGAGTCGGAGAACGAGACCATCTTGTCGGTGGCGATCAGTACGGCTTCGAACTGTTTGGCGGCGGTTATCGAGGCCAGTGTTTTGGATTCGAGTGTGGATTCGGCCTTGGCCAGTTCGGGAGCGAACTTGGCGATTGCCGCTTCGGTGGTTTTCACCTTGGCGTTGGAATCGATCACGGTTTTCTTGGTCGAGGCGATCGTGTCGTTGGTGGTTTTGAGCGTCTTGGCTGCGGTTTTGGCTGTGGTGGCGGCCTTGACGGCCTTGTCCATGGCGGCCTTGGCGACTTTCTGAGCATCGGCGAGCGTCTTGGCTGCTGCTGCGGCTTCCTTGTCGGCGACCGTCTTGGCGTCGGTGGCCTTCTTGGCGGCTTCGGTTTGCGGCTTGACGTTCTTTTCGGCCGCTTTCTGATCGTTGGTTGCCTTGGCGACGGCCGCCTTGAGTTTGGCGGCTTCGTCTTTCATGGTCTGGGTCTTTGTGCGAGCGGTCTTGGCGGCGGCTTCGGCGGTCTTTTTCAGTGCGGCCGCGGCATCTGCTTTCTTTTTCAGGTCGGCTTCCTGCAAGACGCCGAGTTTCGCGGCGGCGGCCTGTTGCGCTTTCAGGGCGGTTTCGGCTGTCGCCGCTGCCTTGGCTGCCTTGGCGGCGTCGGCCTTGAGCATGGCCAATCGGGCTTCGAGTTCCTTGGCCTTGGCGATGGCCATCTTGAGTTTTGTCGTGGAAGACGATTTGTCCTGCGCGATCGTGCCTTGTGTCGGGCCGAGCACGATGGCCAGTGCCAGAGTGAGACTGAGGCAATAGCCCAGGGCAGCGGTCCAGCCGGAAGTCAGGAGGTTGGCCGTAACGCGTGAGGACGATGTGTTGTCTGGCATGGGATTTCCTTGCAGTCGATGCGGACTCGAACCGTCGACAGCCGTCGGTCGGGTGGGCACAGTGTTTCTTTTAGGTCGGAGTTCCGCAACCGGACTCGGTTGGGAATCCTGATAAGGTAGGAAAAGTTGGAGGGTTGTGCAGGTGGGTTTCTCCAGCATCCGCGCGCAAGGCGGCGTTGTCAAGAGGGTGCTGGCCGAGTTGTGGTGCGCGCACCGATCGTGTGTCACCGCGTTGGGAGCAATCAGCAGGCCACATCGAGAGCACTCGAGGCCGGGTCCGAGACGAGACGAGTCGGACTACTTCTTGCGATGTCGGATCTTAGCGCGGTTCCGTCGTTTTTTGCGACCGATTTTGCGGCGACCCTTGCCTGATTTCTTTGTACCCATGTGGTTCTTCGCGAGGAATACTCTCGTCGGGCATGGCGACAGGATGGCCATGCTCGGAAAAAGGGACTCTAGCAGGACCGGCGATGTCGATCAACTGCGGCGGGCCATGCAATGCCGGGTTCGGATGGCTGAAAACGGCGTGTCGGGTCGCTATCATGTGCTGCTTCCGAGTGCGAATGGCACTGTGACAGACTGGAACGCAGGAGGACGTCATGAGTTCGATGAGATATCGCGGGTTGGGGTGTACGGGATTGCAGGTTTCGGAGATCTGTCTGGGCACGATGATGTTCGGAGGTCGCACGGACGAATCGCTTTCGAGCGAGATTATTGGTCGAGCGATCGATACGGGGATCAACTTCATCGACACGGCCGACGTCTACAATGCGGGGGTATCGGAGGAGATCACGGGTCGGGCGATTGCCGAGTGTCGTGACCAGGTGATCCTGGCGACCAAGGGCCGCAACGCCATGGGTCCGGGAGTCAACGACAAGGGGACCAGTCGGGGTTACCTGATGCGGGCACTCGAGGCGAGTCTGAAGCGTTTGGGGACCGACTACATCGATCTCTACTACGTCCACTCGCCCGACTACACGACTCCGATCGACGAGACACTCAGGGCCCTGGACGACATGGTCCGATCCGGCAAGGTGCGTTACATCGCCTGTTCGAATTACCGGGCGTGGTACTTGGCATTGGCGTTGGGTGCCAGCGAACGCAGCGGGCTCGAGAGATTTTCGTGTGTTCAGCCTCTCTACAACATTGTCAACCGGGACATCGAGGTCGATTTGATGCCGTTGTGTCGTGACCAGCAGTTGGGCGTGGTCAGTTACAGCGGTTTGGCTCGAGGCATTTTGACGGGCAAGTATACGAAGTTCGGCGAATACCCCGAGGGGACTCGTGCTTCGGTGGATGATCCGAGGATGGTGCAGGCCGAGTTGCGGGAAGCGAGCATTGTGGTCAGTCAGTCGATCAAGGAGTACTGCGACACACGAGGTACTCGTTGCAGCCAGTTCTCGCTGGCCTGGTGTCTGGCCAACCCGATTCTGACATCGGTGATCATTGGTCCTCGGACGATGGAGCAGTTTGAGGACAACCTGGGTTGTTTGGACGTCGAGTGGAGCGAAGCGGACGAGGCCCTGGTCGACGGGTTGGTGCCTCCGGGCGAACACAGCGGGTTCGGGTTACAGGACTCGGCCTACCCGATCACCGGCCGTGGCTAGTCGCTGGCGTCATTCGTAGACCTCGACCCGACGGTTGTCTCGAGACTGAATCAGGCTCTCGAGCCGTTTGGGATCGATGCGTCCGTCGGGTTGGACGAGCAGTTGGGGGCGGTGTCCGGGTTGGCCGACGGGAACGGGCCTGGTTTGGCCTGGTGTTTGGCCTGGTGCCGTCAGTCGTTCGACGACGGCTTGTCGGTGTTCGGGTGTGCCGTCAAAGTCGTAATCGAATGGTGTTGCTGCTGGCAGAGATTTCAGGCTTTGCCAGGCGATCCATCGGACGGCCGGGTAGGGGTCCAACAGCGCGTGGGCCAGGCGAGGTTGGATCCAGTCGGTGCCGGCTGTTTTGCGTGCGGGTTCCCACCCGAAGTGCCAGGTGGCGATGGCCCGTTGTCCGGCGTCGCCGGCGAGTGCCCAGTGCAGTCCGGCGGCGACGTTCCTGTCGCGGTCGTCGAGTTCGACCGGTGGCTGGTCGTACCAGTTGGCGAGGTGTTCCGAGGCCCATTGGAGTGTGCGATCGAGGTGGCAGAGGTTACAGGCGTTGGGTCGGGTGTGTGGACCGGTCGGAGTGACCCGGGGACTGTCGATCTGGTGCGAACGGATGGCTTTGAAGAGTGCGTAGCTGGTGTGAGGCATGTGGCAGTTGTAGCACTGGCTACCGTGTCCGGAGGGCTGGTGGTGGGTGTGAGCCTGGAGCGCTTCGGGTTGGCGGAACTTGGGGTGACAGGCGGTGCAGCTGGAATTGCTGGTGGCCGAAGGTTTCAGCTGGTCGTTGGGCGGGGCGTTGTGCATCGAGTGGCACGAGAGGCACGAGAGCTGGTGTTGTTGGGCGGTGTTTGCTGCGGTGTTTGCTGCGGGGATCCGGTAGCAGGGTGAGGCGAGCAGTCCGTTGTATTCGCGGCCACCGCTGCGGCAGTTCCCGTCGGCCCAAAAGCGGTGTTCGTTACCGGTGTAGCCATCGTCGAGAGTCAGGAAGCGTGCGAACCGGTCGAGGTCTTTTCCTGGCCGGTAGGCGAGCCCGGTCTTGAGAAACTGCTGGGCTCCGATTCGGTCATGGTCATGATGGACCATGTGGCTGTGGCATTGTCCACAGACCTGTGAGGCCATGCGAGGTGACGATTTGGCCGGGTTGACGACATCGTGATTCGAGTCACTGGCGATTCGTTGCTGGAGCCGTTGGCCGGGGTTTCGGTACTTGTTGACGTGAGTTTCGGCCGGTCCGTGGCAGGCTTCGCAGGCGATCCCGATTTCGCCGACTCGAGTGTTGGAAAACAGGTTCATGGGCGGTTTACCCAAGCCGGGTTCTCCACCGGCGTTGTGGCAGTGAATGCACTGGTGGTTCCAGGTGCGGAAGTGAGACAGTTCGGGTTTGTCGGGCGGTTGCAGGAACACGTCGTTTCGGTGGACCCAACGATCTTCTCCGATGTGGTATCTCCAGGGGAATTGCCAGAGTTCACCGGTGCGGTCGCTGGTGATCCAGTAGACTTGGAAGTGGTGCGAGCCGGTGGTGAGCATGACTCGCCGTTGGACTCGTTCGGGGTCTCGAACCGCGAGTGCTTCGGGGATCCCGGCCGCCTGGGCCTTGTCCCATTCGGGGTTGACCATATCGACCCAGAACTCGTCGCCCTTGCGTTTCAGTCGAGCGGACCGGCCGTGGGTTTCGAGTCGGAACCGTTCGTCGAAGTCCTGGCTGGCTCCGGCAACAACTGTGGCGGAGCCGGCGATCTGAGTCATCGTGCGGTGGTAGGTCTTGTGCCAACTGGCGTATTCGCCCGGGTGACAACTGCGGCAGGTCTGTGACGACACGAATCCGCGGTCGTCGGAGCGTTGTGGGAGGTAGGTCTTGGCGAGCACGTCGGGTTGGGGTGCTGCGAATGCCCAGTAGAGGAGTCCCAGGGCGAAGGTGGAGAGCGGGATCAGGACCATTCCCGGGTTTTTCAGGCGATCCGGTAACACTCTTCGCACCAGCAGGCTGGTGACACCTGCCACGGCGACCAGCAGGAGCAGTTCCCCGAGAGGCAATTGGAGCAGCCGTTGAGTGAAGACGAGCATGGGTGATTTCAGGATAAGTCGTTGGGCGGTGTGATGGCGTTAGAGAGTTTCGAATTGGCGTAGAGCTTCGTAGATGACCGCCGTGGCGGTACTGGCGAGGTTCAGGCTTCGGACCTCCGGTTGCATCGGCAGCATCAACGTTCGTGCGGCGTGCGTTTCGAGCAGTGCGGCGGGCAATCCGCGAGTTTCGCTACCCAGTACCAGCACGTCGCCTCGGCCAAACGAAGCTTCCCAGAGAGTGTGTCGTCCGGACTTGGTCAGGAACCACATCGGCCTGTCGCCGAGGCGTTCTAACAGAGTGTTCCAGTCGTCAACGGCTTCCCAATCGACCTGCGGCCAGTAGTCCATGCCGGCGCGTCGGAGGTGTTTGGCATCGAGTCGAAAGCCGAGTGGTCGGACGAGCCACAGTTTGGCTCCGACGGCCAGGCAGGTGCGGCCGATGTTGCCGGTGTTCTGCGGGATATCGGGCTGATAGAGCACGACGTGCAGCAGCGGCGTGCCGGTCGAGTCAGCCGATGCGGAGACCGTCTCGGACATGGTGCATTTATTCCGACGTGATGATCCAGACGTCAACGGTGGTTGTACCGGTTTTCAGTTCACGGTGTTGGTCGGGGACGGTGTCCAGCGGATCGAGTGAATCGGCGAGCGTTTCGTTCTGGATCGTCTCGGACCACTCGTCGATGGCTCGAGCGGCTTCGGCGTCCTCGGCGTGGTATCCGAGCCGGATGCGGTCCTGGATTTCGAGTCCCGAGTCTTTTCTGAGTTGTTGGACGCCTCGGATGCAGTCTCGAGCCATCCCTTCGCGGATCAATTCTTCGGAGAGCACAGTGGAGAGGGCGACCTGAACATCGTGGTCGTCACCACAGACCCAGTCGCCGGACTGTTGGGTTTCGACAAGCACATCATCGGGCTCGAGCGTGACGTCCTGGCCGTCGAATTGGAGCGTGACGGATTGGCCGTTGCGGAGCGGTGCGAGCCGATCGGCGTCGACCTGAGGCAGTTCGTTGCGGATGGTTCCCAGCAGTTTTCCGTAGCGGGGTCCGAGCGTCTTGAGGTTGGGTTTGTAGACGTAGCGGACCAGTTCGTCGAGTGAATCGCAGGCGGTCACTTGTTTGATGTTCAGTTCGTCGGCGATGACTTCGGAGAGTTGTTCGACGGAGGCGAGGCTGTCGCGGTCGGCTATGGAAAACTTCAGCTCGGGCAACGGTTGTCGGACTCGCTGGTTGGATTCGTCACGGAGTCGGTGTCCGAGTCGGACGATTTGTTGCGCGGTGGCCATGCGTTGATTGAGTTCGGGGTCGAGCAGTCCGGGGTCGGCTTGTGGGTATTGTGTCAGGTGGACGCTCTGGTCGTTGTCGGGTTGGTTGGCGACGACGAGGTTGCGGTACATCCGTTCGGCGAGGAAGGGGATCATGGGTGCGACGAGTTGTGCGAGTGTGACGAGAACGGTGTGGAGTGTCTGGTAGGCGGCCAGTTTGTCTCGGCCGGTTTCCGAGCGATCCTGATCATCGTCGCGTGATCTCCAGAACCGTCTGCGGTTGCGTCGGATATACCAATTCGAGAGGTCATCGATCAGCGAGGCTGTGGCCTGGCAGGCCTGTGCGGCGTTGAAATCCGAGAGAGAATCGCGGCAGGTTGTGATGAGTGCCTGGAGGTTGGAGAGGATCCAGCGATCGATTTCCGGTCGGTCTTCGACGGGCACGGCTTCGGCGGCCGGGTCAAACTGATCGAGTCGGGCGTAGTTGACGAAGAAGGCGTACGAGTTCCACAGCGGGATCAGCAGTTGCCGTCGGACCTCATCGGCCGGTTGGCTGGAGACTCGGCAAATGGGCACACCTTCGACGGTCTGATCGATTGGCCCATCGGGAGTCTGAATGGTGACCGGTTCATCGGAGTGTCGGGTCCCGAATCTCAGGTCAGCCGCCGGGTTCTGAGCGAGGTACATCCAGCGCATGGTGTCCACGCCAAGCTGTTCGGCCGCTTCTTCGAACCAGATCGCGGTCCCGTCGGACTTGTGCATCGGCTGGCCGGATTCGTTCATGACCAGTCGGTGTCCGAGCAGGTTTTTGAACGGAGGCGAATTGTCCATCATCGTGGCCATGGCCAGCATGGCGTAGAACCAGTTGCGGAACTGTCCGGGGAAGCATTCGGTCACGAAGTCGGCGGGGTACTGTTGGGACCAGGCTTCGGGATCGGAGTTGAACTGGAGAGTGGAGAAGGGGACGATGCCGGCATCAAGCCAGGGGTTGCCGACGTCTTGGATCCGGGACATCAGGTTGCCGGTTTCGGGGTGAGCGATCTTGACCGAGTCGATCCATGGACGATGGGGTGTGTGGCCGTCGAATTCGTCCCAGCCCTCGACGGCTCGTTCGCGAAGTTCTTCGAGCGACCCCATGACTTCGAAGTCCCCGGATTCCTCGTCGACCCAGATTGGCAGAGCCAGTCCCCAGAAGCGTTTTTTCGAGATCATCCAGTCGCGCATGTTGGTCAGCCATTCCAACTCGCGGCTTTCACCGTCGACCGCTTCGGGCAGCCAGCGGATCTGTCGAGTCACCTGTTTGATCTCGTCTCGCCAGTCCATGTTGATGAACCATTCATCGACGAGTCGGAACACCAGTTCGTCGCCGGTTCGCCAGCAGTGCGGATAGATGTGCGGGTAGGCTTCGGTGGCGAGCAGGAGGCCGGCTTGTCTGAGTTGTTCGAAGACGACCTGTGCGGTTTCTGGATCGGTGGCTTCGCGTCCGGCCAGGAATCCGAATTCTTCGGTAAACCGCCCGTCTTCGCCGAGGGGGGCCAGTGCGACCAGGTGGTTGTCTTGTCCGAGGTGGAAGTCGACGTCTCCGCAGCCGGTGGCGATGTGGACGATACCGGTACCTTCGCCGGCGACGACATGAGCGTTCCCCTTGCTGTCGCGGCCTCCGTCGATGACGCGGTGGCTGCCGGCCGAGGTCATGTCGGCCATCGCTTCGACCGCCGGGACGCCTCCGGGGGCCTGCTGTGCGGCGAGGTCGTCGAAGGGACCGACGTACTCGCGGCCGACCAGTTCATGTCCCTTGAGTGTCTTTTGGATTTCGTAGCCGCCCTGTTCCTTGAACAGCTGAGCGATCGTCTTCAGCCGCGGCAGATCCTTGGGCCAGCTCCACTCGGGCCGCCCAAAACCCTCGCGGAATTCTTTATCGAGCCTTGCGAATTCGAGGTTGTCGGCGGCCAGGTAGTAGACGGCATCGTCACGCTTGGCTCGGAGTTGGATGTAGTCGAGATCGGGATTGACAGCACAGGCGACGTTGGCGGCCAGGGTCCAGGGGGTGGTGGTCCAGACGAGCAGGGATTCGTTTTCGGCATCCTTCAGAGGGAACCGGGCGAAGACGGACTGGTGGACGCTGAGTTTTCGGCCGTCGGCGACTTCCATCTGGCTGTAGGCACTGCCGCCTCGGCCAGACCAGGGCATGACGTCGTGGCCTCGGTAGAGTTTATTACGGGTGAAGCACTTCTTGAGAAACGCCCAGATGGTCTCGTTGTTTTCGGTCGAGAACGTGAAGTAGCTGCCGCCCCAATCGGAGTTGCCCAGGCGGGCGACCAGTTGATGAGCGGGTCCGGTGACGGTTTCACCGCGAGGTGTTTCGATGGTGACCGGGTCGGGTGTGCCGATGGCTTCCGAGAGTTTCGCGAGAGTCTTGGGGTTGTCCCAATCCATCCAGTAGCCGAGCCGCACCGACTGTTCGGTCTGGCGGGCGGCGAATCGCAACACGCGACGTTTGCATTCGGTGACGAACCGATCGATCCCGAACTCGTGCACATCGGCTTTGGTCTGCAGTCCCAGGTCGCGTTCGACTTCGACCTCGACCCACAATCCTTGGCAGTCGAATCCGTTCTGGTACTTCAGCCGGTGCCCGGTCATGGCGTGGTAGCGTTGGTAGACATCCTTGTAGGTCCGACCCCAGGCGTGGTGCACACCCATTGGGTTGTTGGCGGTGATTGGTCCGTCGAGGAAACTCCAGATCGGGCCGTCGGCGTTTTGCTGGTTGAGTCGTTCGAAGACCTGGTGTTGTGTCCAGAACTTCAGCACGTCGTGTTCGCCACGGACAAAATTGGCGTCGGTCACCTGCTGAAAGTGTTCGCCGGACGAGAGTTGTTCGAGCATGATCGGGCCGAGTCGGGAGTCGTTGAGAGGGTGGGCGGGGGGGCAGGTTGAGCGCGCAAGAGGCTACTGTATGGGGTGGTTTGCGAGTGGGGCAATAGCGGAAAGGGTTGTGCTAGGCCAACCGGGCGACCACTCGAGGGATCAGTTCGGCGAGGGTGGCTCCGCCGATGGCGGCCTGCTCGAGCACCATGTCGATGTCGACCGGGTGCAGTTCTTCGGGCAGCCCCATATCGGTGACGATCGAAAAGCCGAGCACTCGCATCGACATGTGGCGAGCCACCAGGCATTCGGGCACTGTCGACATGCCCACCAGGTCGGCTCCGAGTCGCCTGAGCATTCGGTATTCGGCCCGGGTCTCGAGATTCGGTCCGGGCACTGCGGCGAAGACACCCGACTTCAAGGACCATCCCAGTTCACTGGCCGATTCGGTGGCCAGTTCAATCAACGACATGTCGTAGGGGTCGCACATATCGGGGAACCGTGGTCCGAGACTGTCGTCGTTGGGGCCACGCAGCGGGTTGTCGCCCAGCAGGTTGATGTGATCGGAAATGGCCACGACGTCGGCCAACTCGAATTCCGGGTTCAACCCACCGGCCGCGTTTGTCAGCACGAGCGTGTCGGCGCCCAGGGATCGCATGACGCGGACCGGAAACGTCACGTCGGCCAACGAGTAGCCTTCGTAGAAATGAAACCGACCCTCCATCGCGATCAGCGGGACGCCACCGAGTGTGCCGCAGACGAGTCGGCCGGCGTGCGAGGGGGCGGTTGAAATGGGGAAATGGGGGATGTCCTGGTAGGCGAAGGTGGCCGATGTCTCGATCTGCTCGGCAACCGATCCCAGCCCGGTGCCCAGCACCAGTCCGACGGCCGGAGCGGTGGCCCAACCGGCCGAAATCACACCACAGGCTTCGTCAATCCGATCTCGCAAGTCGCTCATTCATAGCCCCATCACAAATGACTGACATCGTGCCGATCGCGTCAGCCGTATCTGGTTCGCTCGAGTCGGCCCGAGTGTAACTCAACTGTCGTCTTCGTCTTCGTCTTCGTC
>Ga0302139_10000108_pt1 | contig 32986 bp, 27 predicted proteins | sample CBN3_331_MG_FD_203104 | JGI IMG/M metagenome (GOLD analysis project Ga0302139, IMG submission 203104) | Marine microbial communities from Western Arctic Ocean, Canada - CBN3_33.1 | ecosystem: Environmental > Aquatic > Marine > Oceanic | place: Canada: Western Arctic Ocean | collected 2017-09-15 | reverse complement strand
GAAAGCCACCACGCCAAACTCCGCCTGAGAAGAAAGTGAGTTCAGAGTCTGGGTGAACTCCTGCTTGAGATCCTCGATCTCGCCGTTCCAACTCATCGAGCAGGACTTGTCGAGACACCAGAAGAAAGCATCCCCTTCATACTCACCACCCCAGAAGTTGATGGTCTCGGGGGCATCTTCTTCCTCATCGCCATCGCCGGCGCCACCAGAAGGTAGATCGAGGGGTCTGCGAGCACCTTCATCGGACTGTCCGACAATCCAGCCGGTGGTGCTCATGATGAAGGAAAGAACCAGTAGTAAGCCAAGAGTACGCATGCCATTCTCCCTCTCGAAATCACCTCGTGGGTCCAGACCAAAAGGTCCAGGCACCCAGATTCCCACCAGGGAATGTACGAGGTCTTTCCCGAAGTTGTCACTAGGATGACGGCTCGGAGGGGAAAATTCCCCTGGAAAAGTCTGCTTTTTTCAAAACTGCTCCAATTTGGCCTCTCAGGGCAGCCGCCACTGAAACCCCTTTCTCGTTACAGCACATTGATTTACGATCAATTTCCGGAGGAATGATGAGCCGTGACAAAATTGCCCCCATCGGGGTCCTGACCATCTCGGATCGCGTCTCTCGAGGTGAATATGAGGATCGAGGCGGTCCAGCGGTGCAACAGTGGCTCCAGTCCCGTTTTCAGGGCCCACGACGCTTCGAACTACGATCGGTGCCCGATGAGGTCGAACAGGTCACCGAGAACCTTCAGCAGATGGCGAAAATCTGCTCACTGGTCGTGACCACCGGCGGCACGGGAATCGGTCCTCGAGACATCACTCCCGAGGCGATGGAGGCGGCTTGCCGCAGTTTTCTTCCCGGGTTCGGTGAAAAGATGAGGGCCAGCAGCTGGCAGGCGGTACCGACCGCCATCCTGTCTCGGGCCACCGCTGGATTGATCGAGCAATGCCTGGTCATCAATCTTCCAGGTCATCCGCGAGCGATCGGTGAATGTCTGGATGCGATCTGGCCCGCCATTCCACATGCCATCGAGATCATCGGGGGATCGATCGGCGAAACCATCGACGCAGCACCCGATCCTCACTGATCCGAGGATAGCAACCGGCGGTAGGCCTTTTCATAGCAGTGCAATACCGATTCCCAGCCAAACCTCTCGGTCGCCACCTTCCTGGCAGCGCTCGACATCTTACGGCGTAGCGCATCATCGGTGAGTAATCGATGACACTGGGCCGCCAGCGACTCGACATCTCCCACCTCGGAGAGGAATCCGGTCTCCCCATCCACCACCACCTCGGGGATGCCGCCGGATCTGGTCGAGACCACCGGCAAGCCCGACGCCATCGCCTCCAGCGCAGCCAGGCCAAAGGACTCGCTTTCACTGGGAAGCAGGAACAGATCTGACGACGCCAGCAGTACGGTGATGTCGTCGATGAGTCCGACCCAGGAGATCCGCTCGTAAACACCAAGCTCGCGTGCCCGTTCCTGGGCCAGTCCCAGGTCAGGGCCCTGACCGATCATCAACAGTCGTGCGGGCAAATCCTTCGCTGCAATGGCAAACGCTGAGATCACATCACAGACCTTCTTGACCGGTCGAAAGTTACTGACATGAGCCACCAACAACTCTTGTGGAGTCGCAAATCTACTGCGTAGTTGGGCATCGAAGTGCTGCGGAGAAAAGACCGACGAATCGATGGCATTGGGGATCGTCTCGAGCTCCACATCCGGTGCCAGTTCATCGATGGTGGCCTTGGCAAGCCAGTCGCTGACTACGGTCACTCGATCGCTTTGCTCGATCGCCCAGCGAGTGATCCCCGCATAGGAGGGGTCGGATCCCACCAGAGTGATATCGGTTCCGTGCAAGGTCGTGAACACTTTGACATCGCCACCGGCGTTCATGGTTCGCGCGAGGATCGCCGCCAGCGAATGCGGGATGGCATAGTGTGCGTGGATGATCTCGATCCCCTCGCGCTGAACCACTTGCAGTAACTCATTGGCCAGTGCCAGGGCGTAGGGTGGGTAGCGAAACAACGGATAGGAGGAGACCTGAACCTCGTGGAAGTGGATCCCTTCAGTCAGCGGATCGAGTCGGAAGGGCCTCTCGTAGGAGACGAAGTGCACCTCGTTGCCTCGAGCAGCGAGCCTCATGCCCAGTTCTGCAGCGACCACTCCACTACCACCATGAGTCGGATGACAGGCGATGGCGATCTTCAACTGAGGTCCTCACTCGCTTGAACATCCGGGATCGAGGTGAGCCCAGCGCCAACCACCATGTCGACAGGATTGGCCACCGCAGGAGGATCTTGCCAGATGATGGCCTCACCCAGTTCGACACCGGATCTCGATCCGAGGGAGCGGGCGCGCCCTTCGACGGATGCCATGAACCCTGGACGCGAGATCTTGGTCGGAGCCGCCGATTGCTCGGGGTCATGGAACTGGGAGCGGTAGCAATTCACCACTTCCAGCTTTCGATTCCAGTGATCGGTAACATCGACCACGACACTGGGCTCGAAGGGTGTGTGACACATGTAGTATCCTAGCGCCGCCGCCCGATGCTGCACATCTCCTGAACACCCCGCAGGGTAGAGGCGTACACCTCCCAGATAGAGACTGCGATATGCCAGTAGTCCGGCACCAGCATGGTCGGGATGAAGATCATCTTTCCATGGGGCCAGCACCACCTTCGGGCGTGTTTGGCGCATCACCTCCACCAGTGCGGCCCTCGACTCGTCATCGTCTCGCACCGAGCCATCGGCGATGTTGAGACAAGATCGCCAGTGAACTCCCAGCAGTTCGGTCGCTCTTGCGGTTTCTTCGGCTCGCAGTTGCGGAGTTCCTCGACTCGAGAGTTCACCACGAGTCAGATCGACGATCCCGACCCGGGCACCGCTGGCGATGGTCGCCAGGATGGTGCCTCCCACGGCAATCTCTGCATCATCGGGGTGCGCTGCAATCACCAGTAGATCCAGTTTCTGATCAACCGCTGGCATCTTGATTCTCCTGTTCCATCTGAGGGTTCTCTTCAAACACCAGGATGCCACCATCCCATGGCTTCTCGGCAGATTCCATCGCATGCCTCATCCGGTCGATCACCGCCAGCCCGTGGTGCGCCACCAGATCGAGGATGTTCCTGCTTCTCTCCGGCTCTTTCCCTGCTGGAAATGCTTCCTCGAGCAGCGCTCTGACCCGCTGACGATTCGCCTCGACACCCAGTTCCAACCCACCTTCAACAGATGATTCCAGTTGTACCAGTTGCTGGCGCCATTTCTTGACCAGGCGTGCGCAACGGCGTCGCAATGCCGGAGTCGCATCTGAACTGGAGCCGACCTTGTCGATCTCATCGATCAGCGCGGTACCTTGCTCGGAGATCTCCTGAGCCTTGCGAGCGGCCAGTGGTGAGGGGATCAGATCGACCGCATCCGCAGCCGGATGAACATCTTGCAGATTCACTCCCTGCGCCTCCAGCCGATCGAGAATTGTCGAACAGATCGGTCTTAATCGTGGCCTCGGCAGCCACGTTGGCATCGAATATCCCCCACACCTGCGAACTTCCCGCGTCTCGATGGCGTAGCACAACTCGGTCGGGCCGAGGATCACTGCGGTAGGGTCCATCAACTGATCCTGCACGATGGTTCTCATCAAGGCATCGGGTGAGATGCGCTGGGGGTCGTGGGCGAGCACGTCCGCTACCGAGAGGTCCAGTTCTTCTGGTCGCCGCCGTTGCCCATCTCCATCGATGACAAACAGGGGCATTCCTCGCGGCGCTGGAACCGGAGCGGGAATCCCCAGTTTCACCTGGTGATCGATGGCGTTCTGAATCTGCTCTCGATATCGATCGACGTCTGCCAGCAGTTGCGCCACCAGGGGTTGCTGCAAGGTCCTCAACCAGCGCGGCAAGATCGGCAACAATGGAGATTCCGGCAGCAACTGCCCGAGGAAGGAGACGAACTCCGCAGCCGGAGAACTCTCCTGCGAGTTCGTTGCCAGACGAAGCGCGGACGCTGCGTGAGGAGCATCCCCGATCGCCTCCTGAAGAGATGCCAGACGATCCTGGGGAGATTGAAGATGATTCAGATCAAAGATGGGCCGACGCCCGGCGGCGAATCGTTGCCCCGCTTCCTTGCCGCTGTGAAAGTGGCCGCAATCCAGCTCGGATTGATCGTGATCATCGTCTGCGATCCAGAAGATGGGTACGGTCGGTATCCCAGCGGCCTCCATCTGGCTGGCGAGGGTCAACAGAGCCAGGACCTTGGACAGGATCATCACAGGCCCACCCCAGAGTGCCGGTTGTTGACCAGCCATCACGATGCGGGTGCGTGGGTCCTGCAGTCGGCGAACGGCCTGGCGTGCGGAGTGCGACAATTCCAATTGCTGCCACTGCGGCTCCAGCACCTCTAACAAGGACTCGCGTCGTTGTGGATCCGGATCCCGTTTTGCCATCTGCTCGAACAGTTCGGTGGAACTGGTGTCGACCATTCCAAGGGAACTCAAGGAATCGTAATCGGCACTGCGGAGCAGAGACAGCAGAGGGTGTGAATCGTATCCCTTCATCGAAGCACTTCTCGGCGCTTCGCCAGCAAGATCATCCGTGGAGTGCTTCCCGACTGGTAACGAGTCCCTTGCCAGTCTCCTCGCTCATCGGTGAGGTCCCAGCCGGCCGAGTTCAGCATCGACTCGATCTCATCTCGAGAATAAAGGCGCACCGATTCGGTGTATTTGCGTTCCTGACCACTTCGATTCAGCACCACCTTTTTTTCAACACGATCACCGGTCGCTGAGAGGGAACGAAATTCTTCGATCGAGAGCTCCCCTTCTGTACGACGAGAGGTCGCGATCAGTTCCTCGATCGTCGAGTCCCGGTCAGGAAGATCGAGCAACAATCCTCCCCCGGGACGGACCACACCCGCCACCTGTTCCAGTACCGCACCATTCTCTGCATCCGTGGCGAGATATCCGAACGAGGTGAAGAACATCATGACATGATCAAAACAGTTTTCGACGAAGGGGAGCGCCCTGATATCGGCGCGCACCAGCGACGCCGAGCAGCCCAGGTGGCTCCTCGCAGAAGCGAGCAGACTGTCCGACAGATCGACGGAAACCAGCTGGGCCTCACTCCTCTTCAACCAATGGCTGTGGCGCCCTGCCCCACAACACAGGTCGAGAATCCGATCTCCCGGCCCGATCCCGAGCCAGGAGAGTGCGGCGACCGCCTCATCTTCTGCGGAGGCGAGGTCACGCCACGGATAGACCTCGAGGTAATCCGCCTCGAAGGCAGATTGAAACCACTCGGTCTTCTGGGTACTCCCAGGGTTCATCTGGTGTCTCCCCGGCTTCTGCTGCCATTGTTCCCCCGATTCCGATCGGGAGAGTCGATTCCATCCTAGATCATCCCGTGTCATGACTTTGTTCACAAGGAAACCCTGCCCCCTTGCTGCAAGTAGCCATTGACGGTAACGATACGACTGGAAATTAGCCGGAATTCGCGTCTCAAGTGACTCCGGGGGGGAGAAATCAGTGACCAGCATAGCCCGTGTTGCACTCCCGATACCCCTCCGGGAGCCCTTCGATTACCGGATTCCTTCCTCGCTGGTCGACCAGGTGCGCCCCGGAGTCCAGGTGAGGGTGCCCTTCGGGCCTTCCAAACGCATCGGCTGGGTCGTCGAAATCACCGACCACTCTCCCCATCCCAAGTTGCGCGACCTCGATGCGGTCATCCCGGATTCTGCGGCGATCGAACCCGATCTCCTGGAACTGTTGAACTGGACCGCAGATTACTACCTCTGTGGAATTGGTGAGGTGATCGAGTGCGCGGTGCCGAAATCGGTTCGGAACCGCAAGGTACGAACCGTTCGGTGGGTTCGCCTCGCCTCGGAAGAGGTCGCAGAAGAACCCTCTGGAGCCACCGGCGAGCCACGACAAAAAGTACTCGATCACCTGCGCCAGCAGGATCACCCGGTTCCTCTCAGAAGACTGATCGAGACCTGCGACATCAGCGATAGCCCGGTCAAAACCTTGGCTCGTCGGGGTGTGATCGAAATCTTCGACGCTTTACCACCCGAGTTTGGCATTCCAGGTAGTGCGGGGAAGCCGCTCGAATCCCCCTTGATCACTCCACCCTTCGAACCCAACCCGCAACAAAGCGAGGCGATCGCGGCCATCTCCTCCACCCTGAAGAAGCAAGAATATCGTACCTTTCTGCTCCATGGGGTCACCGGTAGTGGCAAGACCGAAGTCTATATTCGGGCCGTTCAGCAGGCACTCGATCAAGGACTTGGTGCACTGGTTCTACTGCCTGAAATCGCCCTCACCCCGCAAGCAGTCGAACGATTCACCGAACGTCTCGGTCCTGTCGCAGTCCTCCACTCGATGCTTCCCGATTCGGAACGGGCGGTGCATTATGAACGACTGCGACGTGGCGAGGTTCGCATCGCACTGGGCGCACGAAGTGCAGTGTTTGCTCCTGTTCCAGACCTGGGAATCATCGTCGTCGATGAATCTCATGAATCGACATACAAGCAGGAGAATTCCCCTCGTTACCACGCCCGCGATGTGGCCGTGATGCGTGCCCACCAGCTGGGTGTCCCTTGTGTCCTCGGATCCGCAACTCCATCGCTGGAGTCGCTCGAAAATGCGCGGACAGGTCGCTACCAGAAACTCCTTCTATCGGAACGTACCAACGGAAGGCCGCTGGCAACCATCGAGGTGGTCGATCGCAGGGTAGAAAAGAAATCGGTAGGAGGTGGCGGGCTACTGTCGCAAAGGCTCGTCGAACGGATTCGAACCACCCTCGATCGAGACGAACAGGTACTGCTCTTTCTCAACCGCAGAGGTTTTGCTCGGAATCTGCACTGCCCCAGCTGCGGACATGACCTGCGATGCCATCAATGTGACATCCCTCTCACCTACCACAAGAGCAAGGCTCGTTCCCAGTGCAACTACTGCGGTGAGCACAAGCCGATCCCGGATCGATGCCCCGAGTGCCAGTGCCACGGCATGCATCAGCGCTCTCCTGGAACCGAAAGGATCGAGGATTCTCTGACGAAACTGTTCCCGGGCGTCGAGATCGATCGGCTCGATCGCGATACCGTGACCAGCACAAAACGGATGACCTCGATCCTGCAACGCTTCAAGGAGGGAAAGACCCAGATCCTGGTAGGAACCCAGATGGTGGCGAAGGGGCATGATATTCCTGGAGTCACCCTGGTCGGCGTTCTCGACGCAGATATCGCCCTGGGACTCCCCGATTTCCGTTCCGCAGAAAGAACCGCCCAGTTGCTTTGCCAGGTCGCAGGAAGAGCGGGCAGAGGAGATCGACCTGGACGAGTCATTCTTCAGACGAAGCAACCAGAACACTATGCCCTGAGTTGTGCCACTCGCCAGGATCTCGGCCAGTTACTCGAAGAGGAGAACTCGATTCGCAAGTTGCTGAGATATCCTCCTCACGGTCATCTCGCAAGAATCCTATGTGAAGATGAAGAGGAGCAGAAGGCTTACGAAAGTGCCAAGGTTCTGGTCGAAGCGATGAAGGAATGCGGTCTCGATTCGGTTCAAGTACTCGGTCCCGCCCCGGCACCAATCGAAAGACTGAGGGGACGATTTCGTCAGCACGTGCTGCTCAAAAGTTTGCACAGGGGACCGCTCAGAGAAGTGGCCCGTACTGCACTGAACACAAAACCCAGATGGGCGTCGACGCGTATCACGCTCGATATTGATCCCCAAAATCTCTTGTGAGAATGCGACTATCATCGCCACGATGATGACTGCGATCACCTATAAAAATGCGGGTGCGACTCGCATGACGAGACGCACCCGCAATCATTCAAATCTCACTCGAACCGACTAGACCATATCCTTGAAAGTCTTCGAGGGCTTGAAGGCAACGCTGCGCGAGGCCTTGATCTTGATGGTCTCACCGGTCTGAGGGTTACGGCCCTGGCGAGCAGCACGCTTCCGCACGCTGAAGGTTCCGAAACCAACGACTTGAACCGCTTTGTCCTTCTTGACGCCCTTCTTGATGGCATCAATCACGGCATTCACCGCACGCTCAGCTCCGGCTTTGGAATCATCGAGACTCTTTTGAACGGCTCCAACGAGTTCGGCCTTGTTCATGTGTACCCCTTTCTGCGAGTGTACTTCGACTGCGCACCTGAAATGATAGGGGCAATAAGCCTGCCGAAGTGGAGGGAGTCATCGCTCGCTCCACATCGGATCTCAAAACCCCAGACAATTCGTGCAGAATCCTCTGGATCCTGCACCACCCTGCGGAAAAACGGTTTTCCGAGGGAGGGCAGTATGGGAGTTCAGGGAGGATCTGGGAAGCGATCAATGACAGAAATCCGATCGGGTGATTCAGGATAGTCAGGCGGGAACCCAGATATGGGTTTCTAGCGTTGGCAGAATCGAGACCTCGGTATAACATCGGAACCAGGGATCGCTGGTGATTTCGAGGGGACTGCTGTCCCCGAGCACTAGAATGGGGTGAAAATGCTATCTGGGGCCTTTTTCCTGATCTTGCTGGGCTCTGTCCTGAGCCCTCTCCAGGTGCCAGATCCTGCCCCTTCAACCGGGGATCCCTCCATCGAGCAAGACGCCCAGGAGAAATCTTCAGTTCCCCATCCGGTCACCGCGACGGCCATCGACGATCTGGCTCGAATCGTTCCCTCGTCATTTCCGCTGGGAGAGCGATTGATGTTCAAGGCCACCGTCGAATGGAAGGGCGCCAGTGTGCTGGTGGGATACCTCGAACTGGCCACCTGGGAAGATGACGATTCGAGGAAAGTGCTCCACGCAAGGGGTCGAGGGCAGCGCTTTGGCTATTCGATCGATCAGCGAATCGTCAGCACGATGAACCTTGAGGGAGAGCGGCCAGTCACCTTCATGAACACCCAGCGAGGAACCGAGCAGCACACCAAGAAGCTGGCGTTCGAAGATGGCAAGATCAGTTTCTCCAGGAGAAAACACTGTCTTGAGAAGAACTGCTCCGAATCCGCTCATCTCGTCGCAGAGGTCGCCTGGAAAGGCCCGATACCCTGGGGTACCAAGGAGAAGCACTGCGACGACCGACACTGCGGGAACTCCGATCACGAGGTGTGGATCCACGTCAAGGATCACGAGGTGGAAGAACCGTATGTCGACCTCCTTACCGCCATATACGTCGCCAGAACCGCAGCCACCCCTTCCCGAGCTCAGCCCCTCATCATCCCTGTGGTCAATGATGATTCGAGGTGGTATGTCGAGGTCTCACCGCAAAACACCGAGACGATTCAGGTCGAGGAAGGTGAATACGAGGCGATCGAGATGGCTCTCAATCCCATCGCTTCCGACGGAAATAAGAAGAAACGATTCGAGGGGTTGTTCGGGATTCACGGGACTCTCCGCGTCTGGTTCGATTCCATCAGCGGACGCCCAGTACTGATCGAGGGGACCCTTCCCTTCGCTTACTTGCAACTCAAAGCGCGTATCGAGTTGATCTCCGTCAGTGACGCTGCAGTGGTCAAGGCGAGACATGCTCAGCAGATCGATCAAGAATCATCCAGTCCCAAGAAAGGACCTCGATGAACCACCCGGATACGGGCGAGTTACTGCGGCGACTTCCCCAGGTCGATCGCTTGCTCCAACGAGAGGATGTTTGCGAGCTCTCCGCTCGCTACTCCCGGGCTCTGGTTCTCTCAGAATGCCGATCTCTGTTCGACGGATTTCGTGCTCGCGCTCTCATTGGTGAACTTCAGCCAGAGGAAGTGGTCGAAGATCAGGTCGTCGAGACGCTGGCCACTCGTCTCGAACAACGAGATCAATCCTTCTACCGCCGAGTGATCAATGCCACCGGGATCGTGCTCCACACGGGTCTCGGGCGCGCCCCGATTCCACCCGATGTCGCCAATGCTCTGGTAGAGACCCTTCGTCACCCGGTCAGGGTCGAGATTGATCTCGAGAGTGGAGAACGTGGAGGCCGTGATGAAGGAGTCGCAGAGCTGCTGAGACAACTGACCGGTGCCGAGGACGCCACCATCGTCAACAACAATGCAGGAGCGACCCTGTTGCTGCTGTCGGCGCTGGCGAAGGACAAGGAAGTTCTCGTCTCCCACGGGGAACTGGTCGAGATCGGCGGTTCCTTCCGTATCCCCGACATCATGGAGCAGGGGGGCGCTCGCTTGCGAGCGGTGGGCACCACCAACAGGACTCGTGCGAAGGATTATGATCAGGCATGCACTCCCGATTCAGGGATGATTCTCAAGGTACACACCTCCAATTATCGCGTCGTCGGCTTCACCGAAGAAACCAAGATCGAGGAACTATGCCAGATCGGAGAAAAGCACCAGGTCCCGGTGGTCCATGACATCGGCTCTGGCTGCATGGTCGATCTGGCTGCGCGAGGTAAGATGGGCGAATCGTACGTCCGGGAGAGCATCGCCCACGGCTGTGACCTGGTCTGCTTCAGCGGTGACAAATTACTGGGTGGACCTCAGGCGGGAATCATCGTCGGCAGCCATGAGCTGGTCGAGAAATGTCGGAAACACCCGCTCTACCGGGCACTTCGGCCGGGACGGATGACCTACATCGCACTCGAAGAAACCCTGCGAATCTATCTTCGGGGGGAGGAGCAGGCGATCGATAAGATTCCGGCACTGAACCGCGTTCTGACTCCTCCTGAACAACTGGACGGCCGACTGGAACAGTTGATCACAGGCATCTCACAGATTCCCGGAGTCCACGCCAGCGCACTCTCGCACGATGGATTTGCTGGCAGTGGATCGCTACCGGCTCGACCCATCGAATCTCGTGCGGCCCGGCTGACCATCTCCAACTGCTCGGCACAGGAACTGGCCCGGAATCTGAGAACCGGAGAGCCCTCCGTATTGCCCACCGTCCAGAATGACGCAGTATTCCTGGATGTTCGGACCATCGCCGACGACGAAGTGGACCTGATCATCGCAAGAATTACAGAAATCGCCTCGGGCGCCTGACTTGACTGGCTTCCCCCCTTGTTGGATCCTCCCTGATTCAGGAAGGAGCTTTACAGATGTCCACTACACCCATTCGCCTCACAAATTATGCATCCTGCGCTGGCTGAGCGGCCAAGTTACCCCCTGGGGACCTGGTCGAGGTCCTCTCCAACTTGCAACTCCCGACTCGTGAAGAAGTCATCCACGGACCCGGAACCCTCGACGATGCCGGAGTGATCAGGATTCCCGGATCCGATCACTGCATCGTCCAGACTGTCGATTTCTTCCCACCGATCGTCGATGACCCGGCAGACTTTGGCAGGATCGCTGCAGCCAATAGTCTTTCTGACATCTACGCGATGGGCGGGACTCCCTTGAGCGCGCTCAACATCGTCGGATTTCCTGCAGAACTACCGACATCGATTCTCAGTGAGATCCTCGCCGGAGGCGCAGAGAAGATGGTGGAGGCGAACTGTGCTCTGCTCGGCGGACACAGCGTCAGGGATTCCGAGGTGAAGTACGGACTCGCAGTGACCGGAACCATCGACGCCGAGCGGATCCTGACCAATGGCGGAGCTGAAGCCGGAGATGTTCTGGTACTGACCAAAGGCCTCGGAACCGGAACCGTCAGTACCGCGCTCAACAAGCAGCAGGTGGATTCGGATGTGCTGGCCGCAGCCACCGCATCGATGGCGACCCTCAATGCGGCGGCTGCAAGAGTGGCGATCGCACTCGATGCTCACGCGGTGACCGATGTCACCGGTTTTGGCCTCTGTGGGCATGGGGCCGAGATGGCGACCGCCAGCAACATGACGCTGGAGATCATCGCCTCACAATTGCCCATCATCCCCGGTGCCGAAGATCTCGCCCGCAGGAAATTGACCTCGGGGGGAGCAAAGCGAAACAGGGATCACCTGGCAGATCGTCTCGATCTGGCAGGGGAAGTTCCCGCTCACCTGGCTGGATTAGCGCTCGATTCCGAAACCTCCGGGGGCCTGTTGATGGCGATTTCCCCCGATCGAATCGCAGATCTAGAGGAGTCGATGCGGCGAGAGCAGATCCTCCATTTCTCTATCATCGGGGAGGTGAAGCCGCCTCAAGGTTCTTTCCGCATCCGAATCCTTGGCTGAGGTTCTGGAAAGATCCGCAACCAACTTGATCCCGACGGCCCAAATTGGGACACTCTTCAGTTCGTCGGGGGTGAATGGGTACCTGGTGGGCCTCCTGGGCTTCAAACCCATGGTGCGGCGCGAACAACGTCGTAGGTCGGTTCGATTCCGATGCACCCCCGCCACTTTTCCTGTAGTCCCACCATGCAGGAGCGGCGAACTCAGCGAGGAATCGGTTGCCAGATTTCCCGACCTTCGAGGAAGTACTTGGTCACCCGTTCGACCATCGTCGTGCGAGGTACTGGCTGGTAATTGCGATCGATCGCTTTCTGTATCTTCGGCGGTAGCGACCTCACCTCGTTGAAGGTCCACGGTCCGAAGTACGGCACCGGGAGTCCATCGGCCTCATCGATGAGAATCTTGCCATCCTCCCCTTGTTCATATCCCGCAGCCACCCTCTGCTGGGCCCGCACGATGGCCGTGAATTTCTGGGCATCGAGGGCTTCGATCAGATCCTCGCCATCCCACATGCCGATTTCGTACATCTGACGAGCAGTATAAGGACCCAGTGCTAGCGGCCGACCAGTCTCCGCCAGTGCCCACGGCTCCTCGCTGAGAATCGGATCAGGGTATTCCTCGAGGCGATCGGTGATCCGATGTCGCTCCTCCATCTCGTCGAGACGATCGGGTTGAAACTCCAGTTGCTGTCCACTCAGGAAGAACCCCCCGATCACTTGGATTGACAGCAACAATGCGATGACCAGGCCGCGGATCTTACCCACTCGGCCGATGGCATCTCCGCAGATCAGCAGCATCAGGATCCCCGCTTCGAACAGATAGTTGAGATCGGAACCGAGGCGACCGATCAGTGAAATCGAGGCGAGCGCCAGGATGATTCGAATTCCCCCCTGCTGGGCATCCCCCCTCGTTCGAATCGTCACCAGTACCCCATAGGCAAAGAGCATGAGATGGCCCCGGAAAACCCAGGTCAGAACCTCATGAAACGGTCGTGTCGTATTCCCCAGAAGCTGCTGGATCGCAGGAATGGTGCAGCACAGTGCCAAGCCCATCGCCACGAAACCGATGCGACGATCGAGAACTCCTGTGCCCTTGCCATCCTTCGTGCCCTCTCTCTTGGAGGGGATCAACGCCAGGAATACGGCGATGAAAAGGGGGACTCTCCAGGGCATGAAGGTGCCAAAGGCTTTCTTGAGACCCTCCCCCCACTCGAAACGGAACAGGTTCGACATCACTGCGTGCTGGTGAAACAGGCCCCCCGTCGATGCGTTCAAGATGGCATAGCAGAGCAAACCTGCCCCCAGCAATCCAACGGGCCATCGAAGAGCGGATTTCCCCTCCTCTCTCCACATCTGGAGATAGGTCACCAGCAATAGAGCGACCATCGTCTGCCGGGTATAGACCGCCAGAAAGAACGCTGCTGCACCGATGAAACGCATCCGGTTCGATCTCTGCGTCGAGCACCAGACCCCCGCCATGGCGAATGCCAACGACAGCGGATCGACCCTCATCAGGAAGCCGAAGCGCAGGAACTCCAACATCGTCAGCATCGTCGCACCGCAAAGGAGTCCGGCGCTGAGACCCGAACGTCGGGCGACCAGCAGCGTCAGGAACGTCGCAGAGATCAGCGTGGAGAGGAGAGAGAGTGCCCTCCCTCCACCGTAAGGACTCGAGAAGAGTTCGCCACTCCAGCGTGCGAGGTGGAGATAGACCGGCGCGTACTGATCGAGGAGCCATGGCTCCTTGCCGATCTCGGGGTAGAGACCTGGCTCAGCCGTCACTCGACGGGCCTGATCGAGTACGATCGCTTCACCGTACCGAATCTCATGAGGAAATCCGACCAGCGACCCGCTACGGATCAAGAACTGGGATGCGGAGAGAGAGGCGAGCAACACCGCAAGGTATAGCATCCACTGCGGATGGTTCCGAGTCGGTGGGTGCCGAGTCGGAATGATCGGGGTCGATGGGAACCGATGCGACGGTTGTTGCCGCTGGGATTCTGGATCAGACAGGCTCATGCCGACAAGTTACGGTCTCGGACACCTGGAAGCCAGAGTGTTCAATCCTGCATGAAGTCCAAACGATGCTTGCTGCAGACCTGGCGCAAGCGGCTCATGATCCTCGAGTGCAGCTGACAGACCCGAGATTCTGACAGGTGCAGATAATCTCCGATCGCCTTCATCGTCCATCCCTCGATGTAGTAGCAATCGATGATGCTCTGCTCACGTGGGTCCAGATGCTCGTAGATGTAATCCATCATCGCCTGACGTTGCAGGTCGAGATCGGGCGCCTTGGTCTTGACATCGTGAAGCACGTCGATCTTTCTCAGAGAGCGAGACTCTCCATCATCTGAGATCTGCTCCGAGATGGAGACCATCGAGGCTGCGGAGGCTTCTCGTTGCATCTTCTCAAATTCTTCATCGTCGACACCCAGTTGAATCGCCATCTCGAAGTCGGTGGGCTCCCTGCCATTCTGGTTCTGGAGTTCTTTCCAGGCGGCGTCGATCTTGTTGGCGGTGGATCGGACCAGGCGAGGAACCCAGTCCTGAGCCCGGAGTGAGTCGAGAATCGAACCACGAACCCTGGTCGAGCAGTAAGACTCGAACTTGACTCCGCGAGTCAGGTCGTAGTTATCGATAGCATCCATCAGCCCAAAGATGCCAGCACTGTAGAGGTCTTCAACCTCGACCTGCTGCGGCAATTTCATGTGAAGTCGATCGGCTGTGTAGCGGACGATGGGTAGGTATCTCTCGAGCAGATCATTCTTCAGATCTGAATTGGGAGTTTTCTTGTAATCGATCCACACCCGTTCGAGTACCGGGTCCTCATGCATGCGGGTCTTGCCGACCAAGGAATCGTTTGCAGGGTTGTCTTCCCTGTTCTCAGCGGTCTCAAGTTGTGTCAATGGAGTCTCCTCTTCCTATCAAATGCACTATTGATCCTGGTCTGTCGCCGCAGGCTCCCATCGATGGTCCCTCTCGAGGATGTGGTGATCCGCCTCAGCGCACCACATTAGAGCCAATCCCCTACCACCAGTGGCAATCACCAGGCCCGAAATGTATTTCATTCGCAAGATTCAGTTCATCTCCTCAGACAGAACGCTCATGAGCTCGACTAAGATCCCCGGACCACATGCCTTTTATCCGCTGGAGGAATCCCTGGCTGCCCTGACGTCGGGATAGCCCCAAATTCCTGGCCAGATCCCTCACTCCACGCGCTGCCGGGCAGGAGGGATAGGAGAGGGAAAAGTGCTGTCTCTTTCGCACCGCCGCACTGACTCTCGGGTCCTGAAGAATCGCCCCACAATCGCGGATCTCGTGTCCCAGGAACTGATGGGCCAGGCCGATCATTCGACTGGAGACCTGCTGCGCCTCTCCACGAGAGAGCGCCTGGTTCACCACCAACCAGTTTTGCGGAGCATTTTCCTCCTTTGAGAAAACCTTGAGCATCGCATAAGCATCGACGATGGCCGTGGGTTCAGGTGTAGTCACCACCAGCACTTCGCCAGCGCAGATGCAGAGATCGAGAACTGCTCGAGAAATCCCCGCACCGGTATCGATCAGCACCAGGTCAAATTCTTCGACCAATCGACCCACGGCATCCAGTAGTCGCTGCTTTTGCAGTTGTCCTAGATCGGCGACATTGGTCAATCCGCTGGCACCGGGAAGTACCTTGATTCCCCCTGGAGCATTGATCAGGACCTCGTCAAGGGTTGCTCTTCCGTCGATCAAGTGGCCCAGGTTTCTCTTCGGATGGAGGTCGAGAAGAACATCGATGTTTGCCAGACCCAGATCCCCATCCAGCAGCACCGTGCGTAGCCCCGAGGCGGCTGCGGCCAAGGCGAGCCCGACCGAGATGTTGGTCTTACCGACTCCCCCCTTGCCACTGGTCACTGCGATGACTCGGGCCCTTCCCCGGACGGGAACGACCCTTTCTTCGACCATCATTCGAAGGCGCCATGCCTGATCTCTCATCTTCCTTGTAACACCATTTCACAGATGGAATCCCGGGTTGCGGCCTGGATGTCTTCAGGCACTTCCTGGCCACAGGTCACGTACGAAACAGGAACCTGACTGACTCCGAACAGATCCCACAGGAAGCCCTTCCTGTACGACTCGTCTTTCTTGGTGAAGATCACGCGCTGATAGCCGACCACACGGAAGGATTCAGCGGTGGCCATGATCGCCTCAGGAGCTGCAGCGAGGGACAGGCACAGATGCACCTCCACCTCGCCGATATTAGAGAGCGATTCCTTCACCTCAGTGAGGCGATCGAGATCTCGCTGACTTCGGCCAGCGGTATCGACCAGAATCACATCGCAATCGGAGAAGCCTTTGATCGCTTCCGCAGCGGCGCCCGGTTCGGAGACGGTCTTGAGAGGTAGTCCGAGGATTTCTGCAAATCGACGCAACTGTTCCACCGCTCCGATCCGATAGCAATCGAGAGTGACCATTCCAACTCTCTTCTTTTCCACCAGATGAAACTGTGCCGCCAGTTTTGCGAGGGTTGTGGTTTTCCCGACACCGGTGGGTCCGACCAGGGCCACCACCTTTGGCTCGCCGCTGCTCGCCACAGAGATGGGGCAGGTCTCAGGGATTCGCGCAGCCACGCAGGCTGCGACCCGCTCACGGGCGATGCTCTGGTACTGTTCCTTCTTCACCTGATCACCGATGGGATCGCAGCAGACCATCTCGAGGATTCGATTCTGCGCAGCCGAGGAGAATCCCGCCACCTCGCACACCGATTTCACCGCTCCGATGAACAGCGGATCTTCGACGACGATCGCTCGCTTCTCCTCGAAGGAGATGACTGGTGCGGGATCGACAGTCTCGTTTAATTCTGCAGTGAGTTCTTCGCTGTCAGTCCACTGCAGTTGAGAAGAAGGTGGCGATTGCGAGTGCTGAATGGCGATCGATTTGGAGTAAACCTTCAGTTCCTCGGCAATCTTGCTACGAGCTCCTTCTAGCCGGTAAACCAGGGTACCGGATTCCTCGCTCGTCTCGAAATTTCCCGAAACCACCGGGACCAGATCAGGGATCGGCTCTGGAATTCGACGGGGTTCCCTGGCCAGTGGCGCCAGTTTCCCACTCGAACTGACCGCCCTGTTTTCCTGTGTCTGGAAGAACACCGATTCTTCGGTGCGTATGATCACAACTACATCAGAAACCCCGAACCAACCGAAGAATCCCGGCCTTCGTACCTTTCGAGACTGGACCACGGTCCAATCACTGCCGAATCTTTCCTGAAGAATTCTAACTGCGGTTGCATAATCGGGTGCCACGACACGAGTGTGTCCGGCATCCGTGGATGCTATTGGCTCATTCAAGAGCACATTCCCCTTCCCCCTGAGGAACTTACCCGCTGACTCCCCAGCCTCGGGCTTCGATCCCCGCCATTCCCCATGACTCCACGGTAACACCGTGGGCGACCTCATTGTAGGAGAGGACTGACGCCATGGGCACTTCCTTCTCCAGCAGCTTCTTGATTGCAAATCTCGACCTGGATGAGGTGATCAGCAACGCTGGATACCCCTCCTCGACCTGGTCCTCGAGGGCCTTCTTCAGCGCCCCAACCACCTGATCATGTACCTCTGGCGACAGGCTGGGCTGGAAGCCACCGAGCGGCTGGTGCTCGAGCCCCTCCAGCACCAGGGTCTCGATTTCCGGGTCCACGGTGACCGCATGAAGCGTTCCCGATGCATCGACCAGTGTCGAACAGATGTTCCGACGCAGTGCCACCCGGACCACTTCTACCAGTGCTTCAGGGGATGGTGTCTCCCCCGCCTGTTGCTGAACCACTTCACTCAGGGTCTCCAGGATCTTTTCCATGTCGCGGATCGAGACCTGCTCAGCGACCAATAACTGGAGAACTTTTTGAACTTCACCGACCCGCAACCGTCCAGGAATCACCCCTTCGATCAGTGGCTTGAAGTCGTCACCGAGCCGATCGAGGATCTTCCGGGTCTCACGTTGGGTCAGCAGCTCCTCGATGTGCTCGATCACCACCCCTCGCAGGTGGAAGAGCAAGGCGTCTTGAACCGACAGAACCTTGTATCCACGCCCCTTCTGTAGCAATTCGGCATCTTCGGGCGAAATCCACTTGGCCGGTGCACCGTAACTCTCCCGTGGCACGGGATCTCCAGAGATCCGATCGATCGGATGGTCCTGATCTCCCAGCACCAGCGAACGGTTCGCTTTCAACTCTCCCCGTGCGCAGCAGTTCTCACGCAGGAAAATCTGGAATTCTTGTCGCGGAATGGCTCGCAGTTCAACGCGGGCATGAACCGGTGGAATCCAGAACCCGAGCTGTTTCTGCAGATCTTGCCGCAATTGCTGGACCCGGGCATGAAGTGAAGACCCTTCCCCTTGCGGATCCATCAACTCATGCAGGCTGTATCCCAGCACGATACTGATCGGTTGCTGCAGCGAGAACTCATGGGCTCTGGCATCTGGCTTCTGCTGATCGATCTTCTTCCTCGCAGCGTCCTCGACGGTGCCCAACGCAGTGAGTTCCGGGATATTGCTACCCGCCTCTGGGCTGACGCGATCCTGCCTGCTGGACCAGGAGATCACTCCCAGAGTCACGGCCAGCACTCCCAGAACCACCGGGGGAAGCCCGGTGAACATCAGTCCCATCAGGACCAATGCGGTGACCCCCATCGCTTTCGGATTGCCAAACAGTTGGCCGACCACCGCATCTCCGATTTGCCCCCGAGACGATGCTCTGGTCACCATCAATCCGGCTGCAATGCTGACGAACAGTGCCGGGATCTGCGTGACCAGGCCGTCTCCGATGGTCAGGGTGGTGAAGACGCGTCCGGCCTCTGCAAAGGACATATTGTATTGCAAGATACCGATGGCGAATCCGCCGACGATGTTGATCATCGTGATGATGATACCTGCGATCGCATCGCCACGAACAAACTTACTCGCTCCGTCCATCGCACCGTAGAAATCGGCCTGTTCGGCCAGTTCCTCGCGAGCAGCACTCGCTTGATCTCCAGTGAGACTTCCAGAATTCAGGTCGGCATCGATGGCCATCTGGGCCCCGGGCATTCGATCCAGGGTGAACCGAGCCGACACCTCAGCAATTCGAGATGCTCCCTTGGTCACCACGACGAACTGAATCACCACCAGAATCGCAAAGATGATGAAGCCCACCACCGGACTGGATCCTGATACGAACTCCCCGAAGAACAGCACTACCTCCCCCGCTGCACCGGTACCCTCTTCCCCGGCGCGACTGAGCACCAGACGAGTAGTAGCGATGTTGAGGGCCAATCGATACAGCGTGGCCAGCAGCAGCAGTGAAGGGAAGGAGGCGAACTCGAGAGGCTTTTTCAGGTACACCACGGTGAACAGTATCAGCACTGATAAACCGATGTTTGCCCCGAGCAGGCCATCCATCAGTTGCCCTGGCAATGGAACCAGGATTGCGATCAACATCCCTGCTAACGCCAGCACCAGCGCAAGGTCTCTATTTTTTGAGATGGAGCCTTTCCAGTCGGACGGCGCCCGAAGTGTCTTGATGTTCGGCTCACTCATCGAGAGTCCCTTCTGGGTTCTTCATGTAGAGACACTTCGCTGACTGGCTCCAGGGTTCGATCGGACAGGATCTTCTTGTGTATGTCCCTACGTTTCAGTCGAATCTGTGGATTCCCGTGCAGTTCTTTTCTTTCATCTTCAACTTCTCTTCGACTCATCATCAGCGAGCGACGATACACCCAGCGTCTGTGTGCCCAGTCCAACGTGGAAATGATCAACAACACTCCGCAACTCTGAAGTATCAATTTCATCACCATCAGGCCTACCGGGATCAATCCAACAAACCCCTCAGTGGTCATTGCTGAGCCGATCTCTTCAGACCGTTTCAGTAGCCCCCAGATCCCTGGCACCAGTACGGCACCGATCGCAACCAGTTTGAGGACCGCCATCATGATCCTGCCCACACCTTCGAAGCCGAAGATCGTGCTGGCTCCACGGACCGGGTCGATCCTCGACAGATCGGGAAGTACTTCGCCGAACCGAATACGAAATCCCACCTGCAACCAGGTCATGACGATTGCGGAGACCAGCATCAGTAACATCAGCGGCGAGATGATCTGGAGAACCTGCTCGATCGATCGTTGGACCAGGCTGGAAGCGTCCTGAGGATTCAATCGCAAGTTTGCGAAGTTTCCAAGGCTCGTCCGTGTGATGGTCAGAAGCGCCGAGAAGATGCTACCGGAGAAGAGCAGCACGCTTCCCACTCCCACACCCAGCACCACCGAACCGACCAGATCCTGACTGAGTGCCGCCTGACCATTCATGCGCGCGTCTTCGAGACGCTTGCGCGTCGGAGTTTCAGTTCTCTCGGCGTGGTCATTCATCTGAAGCATAGGATCAACTCCCCCCGATTCGGTTGAGGATCAGCTGCGATCCTTCCAGTCCGGTGTTCACCACGACTCCGAAGAGGTCCGCGATGAAGGGAAGAGTCATGAATAGAGCCAGCATTCCGACTCCTGTCCGCACTGCAAATCCAACTGCAAACACATTCATCTCGGGAATCATCCGCGCCAGGAGTCCCAACCCGATGGTCGTCACCAGAAGTGCGACGCTCGCAGGGAAGGCGATCTGTAGACCCAGCAACCAAGTTTGACCGCCGATTTCTCGGGTGACCTCGGCGGCCGTTTCTACCGGAATCCCGGTCAGAAGGATTTTCCCGATCGAACCTGGGGGTACCGAATCAAAGGACCCGCAGAGGGCAAGAATCACCAGGCGATGCCCCTCCAGTGCCAGAAAAACCAGTCCTGCAAAGATCGTCATCAAGGTCGATGTCGGTGTGTTGGCCTGACCGGTCGTCGGATCCACCACCTGTCCAAATGCCAGGCCTGAATCCTGTCCGATCAACTGACCTCCCAGGTGGGCACCCCACATCAAGATCGCAGCAGTGGCACCGAGAACCCAGCCGATCGCCAGTTCTCCGCAGATGGAGACGGCTCCAGCCAGCGGTGTCGCGACCAACTGGCCCATTTCTAGGGTTCCTCCCCAGGTTGAGGAGGAGAGGGCGATGGGTGCCACACAGAGTGCAATCAATGCGGCGATGGCAGCCTTGATCCGCATCGGGATGACCGACGATGAAAAGATCGGTAGCACCATCATCGCTCCAGAGATTCTCGTGAAGACCAGCAGCCAGCAGGTCCAGGTCGCAGTGGAGTACTCGAATAGTTCGACCATCTCGGCTATCCCCCACCCAACGCTGTGGCAGAAGCCTGGATCATCTCGCGGGTGAAGTCGGTTGCCCAACCGAGTAGCAATGGCATGAGAAGGAGCATCGCCATCGCCACTGCCAGGATCTTCGGAACAAAGGTCAGGGTGGGATCCTGAAGATGGGTCAATGCCTGAATCAGACTTACCGCGATTCCTACCACCAGCATCACCAACAAGATCGGCAATGAAAGTTGCAAAGCCACGAGTAGTGCTTGTTGGAGAAAATCCAGTGCCTGGTCAGTCCGTGTCATCCGCTGACCGTCACCATCGAGGAGAACAGTAACTGCTCCACCACCAGTCCCCAGCCATCGACCAGGACGAAGACCAACACCTTGAAGGGGAGCGACACGATTACGGGGGGTAACATCAACATCCCCATCGAAACCAGCATTGCTGAAACCACCAGGTCGATGACCACGAATGGGATGTAGATCATGAATCCCATCTCGAAAGCTCGGCGCAGTTCACTGAGGACAAAGGAAGGGATGATCACCGTGGTCGGCAAGGCATCGACAAATCCTCGGCTGATGACACCATTTTCCTCGTAGAGCTCTTTCACCTCGGCAGGCGCACCCACTCGAGCCATCAGCAACAGGTCTCCCTCGTCGATGGAGTGATACATGAACTCTCTCATACGGGTGTCTGCGTACTCATAGGCTTGCTGCCCAGTGGGCACCTCGCCAGTCGACGGCGATGGAGTCTGTTCGGCATAGGGCTGGATGGCATTGGTGTAGATATCACCCCAGATCGGCCCCATCACTGCAAGAGTCAGCAGGAATGACAATCCGATCAGCACCTGATTGGGTGGGGAATCTTGGGTTCCAATCGCCCGTCGGACGAAACCAAGCACCACGATGATTCTGGTGAAGCAGGTGGTCAGCATCAGCAATGCAGGCGCGATGGCCAGAACCGTCGTCAGCAAGATCAACTTGATGGAGACATCGACATCCGAAGGAGATCCACTCAGAACACGATCGATGATGCCTGCATCCACTCCATCTCCGGCGCTCGCCAGCGCAACGGGTGCAGTGATCAGCAAGATCACTGCAGCTCCGATGACACCCAGAATCAATGAACGCCTGAAATTGATCACTTCTTGACCTCTCCCTCGACGCTTTCGCCGAATCCCTCGAGCCGCTCCCTGAGCCACTCGATCTCATGTCTCACATCTCTGGAAGCGCTATCCACGGTTTGCGAATCTACAGCGGCCGTGTCGACAGCGGTCGTATCAAAGGTGCCGGTGTCCAGGACGGTGTCAAATGTCTCTGTGTCAATTGACTCTGTGTCAAATGTCTCTGTGTCAATTGACTTTGTGTTGAATGTCTTTGTGTTGAATGTCTTTGTGTTGAATGTCTCTTTGCCCGCTTCAGTTGCGACCGATTCGGGGGGGAGTGGAAATTTTGGTACCGAAGTCTCGCCATGGACCCGATCGATCTCCCTGGTGAAATCGACGCCATAACTGAGAGCCTCAACCTCTTGCGGATCCGTGATCACACTCAGGCAATCCATCCGACCTGAAGAAGCCCCGACCACCAGCACTCGCTCTCCTACCTTGACGACAGTGATGTTCTGACGAGTTCCCATCGGCATTCGCATCAGAACTTTCATTCGAGCATCCTTACCGGGGATTGCTCCTGGTGCGTATTTCCTGAGCAGGAAGAATCCACCGATTCCGATTCCCGCAATGACGAAAATCGCTCCGAGTGCCTGCATCGTTCTCCATAGATTTTCACTGCCTGCGGAATTCGCTGCGGAAACCAGACCGCCATTGGCAAAACGCTCGTCGGGCGTCTGAGTTCCGGTTACCTCAGAAGAACTGGGAGAATTGGGAACTGGAAATTGCTGAGCATCGATCGCCGACGTGGCTGCGATGACCAGGATCGCCAACAGAAGGATTGTCCGGAGCCAATTTCGCTCAAATTTCCTGGTGCTTACCTGAAGTTGCATTGTGGTGATCCTTTCCGATCTCCTGATCTCTTCGATCTCCTTTTCAGGAAACCTCATCAGGCCGAGTCCGACTGTATTTCTCCTGCAAACCGAGTCGTATTTTGGTCGTCGAGTTGCTTCTGTACTTTTCTGATATTTCTATCTCGTTCCATCGATTCACGTCGAGCCTTCAACTGCTCGATGATCCGGCAGCGATTCAAAGCCTGCTCGACTTCCGATCTCACTGTCTCCAGGCGATCAGACATCTCCTGCGCAATGCGAATCTGAGCTTTCGCCTGTTCACGAAGACGCTCCAGATATCTCCGATGAATCAACAACTCCTGGCCGGTGACTCCTGAGACTTCGCTTGCAGTACTTCTGTCACTGTTTCTCAGTTGAGAAACCAATCCCTGGTACTCGCCCTCGGTCGCTTTTATCTCTTGCCGTTGGTTCTCAAGGCGTTCAACGCAACAGGCCATTTCCTTCAGATGAAGATCGGCATCCTGCTGTCGGATTCGAAGAAGTGATCCAAGTCTGAATCGATTGCTGGTCATCACGCCTCCTCGCCCTGTGGACCCTTGACAATCTCGAGGAGACGCTGCCGTGTATCCTCAAACGCACTCTTCTCTTCCGGGGATTGACGCAATAGTTCTTCAATCATGGGCATCGCATCGAGAGCCTCATCGGATCGCCGATCCTGCCCCCTGACATGGACGCCGAGTCGAACCATGTCTTCGATTTCCCTGTAGGTGGCGACCTTTTCCACCAGCCCTTGGGCAGCTGAAAGGTGTGGGCCATCGACCACAGATGCCATCGATCGGCTGATGCTGGAGCAGGGATCAATCGGTGGATACCAGCCCTTGGAGGCGAGTTCTCTCGACAACCACATCTGCCCATCGAGGATTCCGCGAACCGTGTCTCCGATCGGATCGTGCTGGTCATCTCCTTCGACCAGAACCGAATAGAAAGCAGTGATACTTCCCACCTTGCCAGTTCCGGCTCTCTCAAGAAGACGAGGCAGCATCGCAAATACGCTCGGAGTGTAACCTCGTGTCGTGGGAGGTTCGCCAGCGCACAAACCTACTTCTCGCTGGGCGAGAGCCACTCGAGTGATGGAGTCGAGCAGCAACAACACATCTTGATCTTGGTCCCTGAACCATTCTGCGATCGAGGTAGCCACCTTGGCAGCCCTCAATCTCATCACAGCGGCTTCGTCACTGGTGGCCACGATCACGACACTGCGAGCGAGGCCTTCAGGTCCCAGATCTCTGTCGATGAAGTCGCGGACTTCTCGTCCCCGTTCACCGATCAGTGCGATGATCCGTATTGGGAGATCCGTATTCCTGGCAATCATTCCAAGCAGGGTCGATTTCCCAACACCACTGCCAGAGAAGATTCCGAGTCTCTGACCTACCCCCACCGTCAGAACGGAATCGATGGCTCTCACTCCTGTTTGAACCACTCGATCGATCTTCTTACGTTGCAGTGCAGGAACCGGATCCGCAGTGATGTTTCGTTTCTCACCACAAGGAAGGGGGCCCAATCCATCGATGGGAACCCCCCTGGCATTGATGACTCGACCAAGGAGATGCTGCGAAACCTCGATACTCGGCTTCTCACCGTCGTGAACCACGACATCCCTGGGAGCGATCCCCTCGCTCCCCGATTCTGGAAGCAGTTGACTACGACCATCGGAAAATCCGATCACCTCGGCCACCACTTGCTCGCCAGAGCGAGTCTGGATGGTGCATTCAGCACCGACTGGCAGGGCCAGCCCGACCGCTTCCACGATGACTCCAGAGACCCTGGCAACCGTGCCACGGACCCTGACCAGGTGATCCTGGTCCATCATCTGCAGTGCATCCATGAAGCTCATCAACTCTCCTGCTTGTCCTGAATCAGAGCGAGCTCGATCAGGTCCAGTTGCGTTCCCACCGTAAGATCCACACTTGAAGAACGACTCTTGACTCGACATCCTCCCGCGGAGATGGAATCCACGCCGATCACTTCGGCACCCTCGCACCCTTCGAATTTTTTCCGGAGAGCGGGAAGAAACTGAACCACGGCAGACAGATCGGAAGGATTAACCTCGATGACGATTTGGCTTCTATCTCCGATTCGCTGAACTGCCAGTTCGATGTTCTCTACCACCATCACTGGCAACGATTCGATTTCCCGGCGAATCACCTTCTCTGCGATTCCTCGAGCCAACTTCACCGTATCTCGGCGCGTCTCCTCGATCGTGTAGGTCCAACTCCTGTCGAAATCATCGATGATTTTCGAGAGCGTTTTTTGCAACGTCCCGCATGCTTGCTCGACCATTTCCTGAGCCTTCGCATCTACTTCCTGTTCAAAAATGCGACGACTTTCTGAAAGACCACTCTGCATTCCTTCTGCATGGCCTTTCTTGAAACCGTCCTCTTCTCCATTCTTGAACCCCTCCTGCGCTCTTTCTTTGATCTCCGCTTCAAGTTCAGGAGCCAAGCGCCCCTTCATCTTCTTGCGCGCAGACTCCTCTTGTTGCTCCAGTTCAATCGCCTTGTTGCGACCATCTTCGACCAGCTTCTGCATCAGGTCCTGATAGGCCCGCTGCAGCACTTCGAGACGCAACTGCGCCTCCTCTACTGACCGCAACACCGGTCCAAGACTGGCATCTTCTGGAACGAATTCAGGATCACTCATGACGATTGAACCCCTCTGCTATCAAGATCATGTCGATGGCTCTCGATCATATTGGCCAGCTTTTCATCACTCGATCGGATGTCATCGATCACGGACCTCTCGACGTCGACCTGCGCCGGAACCTCGGCGACGAAGCCCGCGAGCTGCTGGCCATTCACTGTCGAAGTTGTTGAATTCTGGAACAGTTCCAGCGCTGCTAGCGCATCGATGATCGACTCCTGATCGATCTCCCTGACCTCGCGAATCATCGCTGACAGGGTGGTGATCTCTTCGGGTTTCAATGTCTCGAAGATCTTCGACCGGAAGGAACTCTGCTCGAGAACCAGCAGCGCCAAGATGTGGCGCCCGGGTACGCTGAGACCTGCATCCGAACTGACGAAGCGGATGATCTCGACCGAGGACTCGAACCCGAGATTACTGATCTCTTGAATCGCCTTCTCGGTGAGTGAAGTCTCGCATTCCTCGAATAAGGAGTTGACCGTTTCTCTTACCTTTGGCGCCGAGAAGCGAGCCACTCCGAACCCAACGATTGCTGGAGTCATCGACGACTCCACAGGTCCGTATCGGATCACCCAGTAGACTGACACGATTCCTATCAGAAGCATCCAGAGCAAAGAAGTCGGGTAATCGGTCATCGATGTGGCGATGGGCCCCACCACTCCAGTAGTGGCACTGGCCGCCAGGACCCCTCCAAAGCTGCTATGAACTACCTTGGCGACAACCGCAGCCCCTCCACCAAGACGAACCTTGAGGTGAGACTTGATCCCCGCCACGATCGTTGCCGTGTCCTCGCGAAGGGCCAGCGCACCCGATCGTTGAACCGGAATGACACCAGCCGTTCCAGTCGAGTAATCGATGGGTGCTCCGGCGAGTATCCGATTCATCGCCTCATTTCTGTCGAGCACCACCGTGACTGCAACCTGGTGAACCGCTGCCAGCTGGGGATCGACCTCGGATAGATCAGGGATCTGCTGGGAGGTCGCCCGGGAGACCACCGACTCCGCAAACTGAAAGGAGATCGGAGCGTAACTGGCCACCTGCTTCTGCAGATCATGGAGACCAGGAACCAGCGATGTGGCCTCGTCACGAGGATGGGATTGCTGTTCCGGTTCGAAAAGGCTCACATCCACGAGGACCCTGAACATCTCCGGGGAGAAAAGGTTGGAGAGGTACCTCGTCACATACATTTCCACATCGTGCTTCTTCTGCACGATGTCTCCCGAAGGAGTAGCCGAACTGGAAAGGTCATACGATAGCCCCGTGGTATCGGTCATGATGATCTTGTCGAGACTGACCCCGTATACTCCAGAGACATGCGACGCGATCGTTCTTGCCATTTGCTGGCTGAGTCCGTCCGACCAGAATTCTTTATCCAGTTCAGCCTGAACACTGACCGAATTGACCCTGCTGCTCGAAGCCAGAACTGATCGACCGGTCGATTTACTGGAAGTTACGCTGACCGAATCCACCCCTTCATATCGGGCAAGATCCTGCTCCAGTTTCTCGACTTCCGATTTCTCCCAGCGCTGCTGGCTCTGACGAGAACTCTCGAACAACGAACCGGCGAAAGGCTCGGAAGAACCTTCTTCTATTGCAGTTTCACTCAGTTCTCGCTTCACCTGGTCAAAGTCGGACTTTTGAACCTGAAGTCCTCCATCTTCTGCGAAACGGAAATCGATATTCCTGCTCTGGAGAGTCTCCCTGGTCTGGTAATTCTGTGCCGAGTCACCCGACGGAAGGTCGACCCATTCATTCTTCCCCTGGGAGTTGAAGAAGAAGGCGAATACGAACAGAAGAACGAAGCCAAGCCCCAACCTCCCGCCCGGACCGAGTCCCTGCCAGAAGTTGCCCAGATCGAAGGGTGAACCGATTCTATTCGCATCGTTGGCACCCTGGTTTTCATCCTGATTCACCATGACTCCCTCTTTCCGGTACTGACCCTCAGGTCAGACCACAACCTTTTTGTTCCACCCGCAGGCGATTGCGGGGCTGAACTTGCGATCGGAAATGGCCTGTCGCGCCAGTTCCGCTCCCTCTGATTCAATTCGATTACCTGGAATGGAGGGAATCCGAGTACCGCCCGTAGTCGAGTCAACGCACCGACCAAGGCTGGTGTCCCCCGAAATCTGGCGAGATGGGAAAAGAGTGTCGAAAGAGATCGGTTCCAATCGATGATTAGATCTCAATGTCTCTCCCTTCCTTTTCGATCGCCAACAGTGGTCGCAACCACAACGTGCGACTCCTTACCCAGTGCAGGGTTCATGCCAGAACCACCGGATCCCCACCGATGGCCCGAGGAACCCCACTTCTCGTGCAGATGCCGCTGGCTCTTCCGCCAAAATCAGGCACCCGCTGCAACCCGATGACGCATCCGCGATCGAATGCGAACAGCGAGGTGGCCCACAACCGACGGAAGCCTGACACATACTTTATAAAGTGTAAAGTGCAAAGCGCCCCAATGTTCCGGTAATCTCGTAGGTGGTGGATCCGTCCCCAGGGTGCTATTTCGGACAGGAATCGAGCGGGTATGCTGGAACTCGAAATCGACACCTTCTTGTGGACGGAACCCAGTGACTACTCTTCTCCTGGTCGTATCCCTGACGCTCTCCATCTCATTTCTGTGCTCTCTGCTGGAGGCCACCCTCCTCTCCGTTTCACTGCCGAGTCTCGAGGAACGCCGAGATCAGAGGCGGGGAATCCGCTGGCTGCTGGAATTGAAGAGAGATCGGCTGAACGAGGCGATCAGTGCCATCCTGATCCTCAATACCATTTCCCACACGATGGGAGCCTCGTTCGCCGGTTACCTGGTTCACCAGGAATATCCCGCATGGGTGGCCCTCTTCACGGCGCTCTTCACCTTCCTCATCCTGACCGGTTCAGAGATCATTCCGAAGACTCTTGGGGCGGTTCACTGCCGCAAGCTGTCCGGATTTGTCGGCATCATGCTCAAACTACTCACCTACCTGATGAAGCCCATCCTGGTGCTGACCGGATTCCTGACGCGGATCGTTGGTCAGAGCAAGGCGGAGCACGTCTCTCGCGGCGAAGTCGAGGCGATGATCGACATGGCCAGGACCGATGGAACCCTCGCTCACCATGAAGAGATGCTCTACGGAAATATCCTGCGACTCGATGAGATTCTGGTCGGCGACATGATGACTCCCCGCACCGTGGTCTGGGACATGTGGCAAGCAGCCACCATCGGTGACCTTCTGGCAGAAAATAAGCGCAGTCAATTGCCGAGTCGAATCCCGATTCACGCCAAGACTCGCGACGAGGTGACCGGCTATGTCTTGCTCCGTGAGATTCTCACCGCCAGCATCGGTGGGCTGGAGGAGTCCACACCACTCTCCCACTTCAGGAGAGACATCCGCTTCGTTCCCGAAGTGGCGACCTTGCGTCAGGCACTGAGCGACCTGACCAGTGGCCATGATCCCATCGCCATGGTCGCCGATGAACACGGTGGAACCTGTGGCCTTCTCACCACCGAGGACCTGTTCGAGACGATTCTCGGTATCGAGGTGGTCGACGAACACGATCGAGTGGAAGATCTCAGGGATCTGGCCCAGGGACTTCGCGAAAAGCGGCTCACCAGACTGAGGGAGGCACGGGCATTCCACACCTCGGCTGATGATGGTGACCCGAACCAAGGAAACGAGTAACCTGAAGCGGCCTTGAGCAATCTCGCAACATGGGTGGGGTGGCAGAGTGGTCTAATGCACCGGTTTTGAAAACCGGCAGGGTGTAACAGCCCTCGTGGGTTCGAATCCCACCCCCACCGCCAACGCGCGTTCCTCATTCCGGAAGGAAATGTCGGTGAAGCTCCTCAATGTCCTGGTCATCATGGTTATTGCTCTGGTCATCTCATTCTTGTGGGCCGGTTCCAAGCACCAGCAACAGATCAACAACATCGAAAAGCAGCAGGGCAACCTGCAGCTCGAGGATGAGCGACTCTCTGGCGAAGTGAACCGGATCGATGAAGAAGTCATCGTCATCAAGACCGATCTTGCGGGAGTGCGGACCGGGGTGGCGAAGTTAGATGAACGGATCACCAGCACCACCAGCGAGTGGACCGAGAAACTCGATGCCCACTCGATCCGCTTCGATGCTCTCCAGTCAAAGCTGGACGAACTGGACAGTGCATTTTCCGGGATCGATGAACTCGCCAACGCCGAACTGGAACGGATCAAGGCAGCACTCTCCACCGAACTGGATCAGATCAAGTCAGCACTCGCCGCCGAACTTCAAAAGAGCCAACAAGCCGTGGATTCCGCCCACCAGAATCAACTGGAACTGGTTCGACGACAGCAGGAGACGGAACAAAGACTGCAAGATGTAACCACCCAGATGCAGGAGATTCTCCTGCGTCTCATCGAGCAAGATGGCACACCACCCGATCCCAGATGACTCCTCCTCTTCCTTCACGATTGGTATCCCCGGTCCCTTCACAGCCCTATACTCGGGCTCTCACATACCCTTCCCGGAGGCCCTGAAACGATGTCTTTCGACCCTTCAACGATCAGCAAGGAACAGGTCAGAGATCAGTTTCTCGCTCACCTACGGGAGAGGATTCTGGTCCTGGATGGAGCCACTGGCACCGCGCTCCAGGATCTTGACCTCACTGCAGAGGATTTCGGTGGCGAGGATCTCCTCGGCTGTAACGAAAACCTGGTCCTCACTCGTCCGGAAGTGATCGCCTCGGTTCATCGTCTGTACCTGGAGGCGGGAGCCGATTGCATCGAAACCAACACCTTCGGAGCCACTCCCTTGGTCCTCGATGAGTACCAAATCGGAGAAAAAACCGAGGAAATCAACATCCTTGGCAGCCAGATCGCTCGTGCTGAAGCGCAACGATTCGCCACTCCGGAGAAACCTCGTTGGGTCATCGGTTCTATGGGCCCGACCACCAAGACCCTTTCCGTTACCGGCGGGATTACCTTCGATGAGTTAAAAGAACATTTCCGAGTTCAGGCTCGAGGATTATTGAGAGGCGGATGTGATGTATTGCTGCTGGAAACAGTCCAAGACACTCTCAATCTGAAAGCTGCTCAGTTCGGAATCGCAGCCGCATCGGACGACGTCGGGTTCTCCAGACCGGTGGCGATCTCCTGCACCATCGAGCCGATGGGTACGATGCTGGCCGGGCAGGCGATCGATGCCTTTTACGCCAGCGTTGAACACTTCGAGCCACTCTTCATCGGAATGAACTGTGCCACGGGTCCTCGCTTCATGACCGACCACCTGAGAACTCTCGCAGGGATCTCCGCATTCCCGGTGTCGGTTTACCCCAATGCCGGACTTCCCAATTCGGACGGTCTGTACGAGGAAACTCCCAAAATCCTGGCCGACCATGTCCAGCCGTTCCTCGATCAGGGTTGGATCAACATTCTCGGCGGATGTTGCGGAACCACTCCAGACCACATCCGCTCGATGGCGCAAAGAGCCTCCGCAGCCACACCCCGCCGCTGGGAGACCACTTCCCAGGCGACAATTTCAGGCATTGAACTGGTCGAGGTGAATGAAGACACCACTCCGCTCGTGGTCGGAGAAAGAACCAATGTCATCGGGAGCCGCCGATTCAAGAAGATGATCGCTCGAGAGGAATTCGAGAAGGCAGCGGAAATCGGGAGACGTCAGGACAAAGGAGGTGCACACATCATCGATGTTTGCATGGCTGATCCTGACCGAGAAGAACTAGATGACATACTCAAGTTCTTACCGATGTTGAATAGGATGACCAAAGCTCCTCTGATGATCGACTCCACCGATGCAGATGTCATCGAAGCGTCCCTCAAATTGTGCCAGGGAAAATCGATCATCAATTCGATCAATCTGGAAGACGGAGAAGAGCGCTTCGAAGCAGTGGTCCCGCTGGCTAAGAGTTTTGGGACGGCACTCGTGGTCGGCTGTATCGATGAGGACCCTGAAGATGGAATGGCCGTCACCGTTGCAAGAAAACTGGAGATCGCTGAACGATCTCACGAGTTATTGACCAAAAAATACGGAGTACCGGAGTCCAACATCATCTTTGACCCCCTGGTGTTTCCAGTGGGCACGGGTGATGCGAAGTACACATCCTCGGCGAGTTCTACCATCGACGGCGTCCGTGCAATCCAGGAGCGATTTCCGCGGTGCAGTACCGTCCTTGGAATCAGTAATGTTTCCTTTGGATTACCGCCTGCGGGTCGTGAAGTCCTGAACTCCGTGTTTTTGTACCATTGTGTTCAAGCCGGCCTATCGATGGCAATTGTCAATTCGGAGCGAATGGATCGCTACGCGAGCATTCCTGAGAAGGAACGCACTCTGTGCGAAAACCTCATCTGGCAACGATCCGATGACCCCATCGTAGAGTTCACGGAGCACTTTCGCGGCCGAAAAGTCGCCACCGAGGGCCAGTCGCCTCTCCTCGATCTGCCGATTCCAGAACGCCTCGCACGAAATATCATCGAAGGAACCAAGGAAGGTCTCGAGGACGCACTCCAGGTCGCACTGGAGATGTACGATGCTCCACTGGCCATCATCAATGGCCCCCTGATGAACGGGATGGCAGAAGTTGGCCGGCTCTTCAACAACAATGAACTGATCGTTGCTGAAGTCTTGCAGAGTGCTGAATCGATGAAGGCTGCCGTCGCATTCCTCGAGCCACACATGGAATCATCGGATTCCATCTCGAGGGGGAAAGTGATGCTGGCGACCGTCAAGGGTGACGTTCATGACATCGGAAAGAATCTGGTGCAGATCATCCTCTCCAACAATGGCTTCGATGTCATCGATCTGGGAATCAAGGTTCCACCGGCTCAGCTCATCGATGCCGTTCAGGAACATCAACCTGACATCATCGGACTCTCTGGATTGCTGGTCAAATCTGCTCATCAAATGGTAGTCACCGCAGAAGATCTCCAGTCCTCCGGAATCAATTTGCCCCTTCTGGTGGGAGGGGCTGCACTTTCCGAGAAGTTCACCGCTCTGAAGATACAGAAAAAGATCGACTCCCCCGTGATCTACGCTCCGGATGCCATGGATGGATTACGAATCGTCAATGAGATCATCAATGAGAGCAAACGAGAT
>Ga0302139_10000107_pt1 | contig 32996 bp, 32 predicted proteins | sample CBN3_331_MG_FD_203104 | JGI IMG/M metagenome (GOLD analysis project Ga0302139, IMG submission 203104) | Marine microbial communities from Western Arctic Ocean, Canada - CBN3_33.1 | ecosystem: Environmental > Aquatic > Marine > Oceanic | place: Canada: Western Arctic Ocean | collected 2017-09-15 | reverse complement strand
CCTGCTCTCCGACCTCCGGTGTCTGCCAGGCCAGGGCCATGTCGTGCCAGATGTAGTCCGGATGCAGCAGGCCGGCGCAGTCGGTTGCCCAGGTCCTGAACAGGTCCGGGCGTAGAGCCAGGGCACCGAAGACATGGCCGGCGCCCCAGTCGTGGCCCACGATGTCCACGGGGCCGCTGGATTCGACAATGGGCTCGACCTCGCGCACCAGCCAGTCCCGGTACTCGGATCGGGTGGCGCCCCAGCCGTCCGGGACGCCTGCACCGAATCCCGGGGGTGTCAGGAGCACCATCCCCTCGGCGCCCCGATCGGCCAGCTCGCCGACGAGTTCGGACCAGATCGCATCGGTTTCCGGGTTTCCATGTACGAAGATCGCGGGCATGGTGCTCAGCCCCTTTCGGGTAGGTCGTATTCGGCCATGAAGTACGCAGAATCGCTGTCGTAGGTCGTGAGGGTTGTCGGATTGGCGACCCTGCCCACCTGGCGCACCCCTGTTCCTACGCTCTCGGAGGCATCGTCTCCCAGGTCCAGCCTGGCGGCGTCCAGGAGGGCCAGCAGCGAGGCCACGGTTCCCGGGTTTTCGTCCACCACGTCATGGCGCTCACCGATGTCGGCCTCCAGGTCGTAGAGCCGAAGCCGCTCCTCGTTCCACTTGCGGACGTGGAGCTTCCAACGCCCCAGGCGGACGGCTTCGATGTTTCCGCCCAGCATGTAGAAGAACGCTTCGGGATCGGGTCCGTCGCCGCCGGAGAGCAGGCCGCTGAGGTCGCGCCCGTCCAGGATCCGGTCGTCGGGTGTGTCCACACCGCACCATCGGGCAATGGTGGGGTACAGGTCCATTGCGTTGGCGACATCGGACACCACGCGGCCCTCGGACACTCTTCCCGGCCAGCGGATGATGCAGGGGACCCGCTGGCCTCCCTCCCAGGTCGTGCCCTTCGACGCCCGCAGCGCGCCGTTGCTCCCGCCACCGTCTCTGATGAGGGCACCGTTGTCGCTGGTGAACACAACCACGGTGTCCTCATCCAGGCCCAGGGACTCCAGCTCTGCCAGGAGCATCTGGGTTGACCAGTCGATGCAACGGACGGCAGCGCCGTAGCGACCGTTGCGCGATTCCTGCATGAACCGGTCCTGGACGTAGATCGGCAGGTGCACGTACATGTGGGCCAGGTAGAGGAAGAAGGGGCGGTCCCGGTTGGAGCGGATGAACCCGATGGCGTCATCGAGGTAGCGCTCAGTGAGAATTGCCTGGTCCGGCTGCTGTTCGACCACCTCGGCATCCACCATCAGGGGTAGTGGCGGACGTTCGGTGAGCATGGGGGCATCGTCGGGAACCGGTGTGCCGAGTCTGGCCATGATCTCCCTGTAGGGGCGCCCCTCCTCGGGCCAGACCTGGCGGCCCATGTCGTTGCTGTAGGGGAGGCCGAACCAGCCGTCGAAGCCGTGCTGCGTCGGCAGGAACTCCGGCTGGTCGCCGCAGTGCCACTTGCCGGTGATGCGGGTGGCGTAACCGGCGTCCTGGAGGAGTCTCGCAATGGTGATCTCGTCGGGGTGCAGACCCTGGGCCTGGCCCGGGAACAGCACCGGTGCGTTGTCGATGCTGCGTCCCCCGAAGCCGACCCGAAGGGGGTAGCTCCCGGTGAGCATTGCTGCACGACTGGGCGAGCAGACCGGTGATGCCATGTAGAAGTCGGTGAACCTGACGCCCTCATCGGCCATCCGGTCCAGGGCGGGGGTGTCGTGCTGTGTGGACCCGTAGCAGCCCAGGTCGCCGTATCCAAGGTCGTCGCAGTTGATGAGGATGACGTTGGGTCTACGGGTCATCGTGCCTCCGGGGTCGAGGTGATTGTCGCTGGCGAAGGCCTCGTTGGCCCAGTCGGAACCGAACATGGGACTACTCCCCGGACGTGGACCTGACGCCGGGTCAGGTCGGTGAACCGGGTAGGAGTACGGTCGGCCCCATGAACGACGACTCAGCGCAGGGCCCCAGCCAGAAGGTCGAGATGGAGTGGGAGACGCCGTCGCATTCCGAGATCATCGAGATCTCGAAGGGCCACGTGATCGGCCTCGAGATGTCCGACGACGACGCGGTGTGGTGCGTCGCCGGCATGCACCACGTCCTGCTCCACACAGTCGGGCGCCGGTCCGGCAACGAGCACAAGGTGGCGTTGCCGTTCTGGCGCGACGCCGAAGGGCACCGCATCGTGGTCGGGTCCTTCGCCGGAGCGACCCGGGATCCGTCATGGGTCCTGAACCTGCGGGATCGGGCGGCCAACCCCCGGGTCCGGGTTCGGATCCAGGGAGGCATGTTCTGGTCGGAGCATGAGGTCCTGGACGGCGGGCCGGAGCGCGACGCCGTGTGGGCGGCGATGCTGGAGGACCGGGCCTGGTACGCCGACTACCAGGCGAAGACCGAGCGGGTCATACCCCTCGTGCGCCTCGCTGAGACCGAGGCCATCACCGACTGAGACGGGCCGGGCGATGCCCGACCATCGTGACTGGGTCCATGAGCCCGGAAATCGGCCATCGTGGTTGGACGCACCTACCCGGGATTGGTGCGTGAAAGTTGCGGGCCGGTTCAGGCCAGACGACCGATCGACACCCGTAACGGCGAGGGTGGTGGATCGTCACCGTCGGGGTCGAAGAACGGCCGGTCGCCCTGGACCGTCACCCGGTGACCGCACCGCTCGTCAGGCCAGTAATCCCAGATGGCGAAGTGCTGGACGCGACGGTTGTCCCACAGGGCCACGTCGTTGACGTTCCAGCGGAGCCGGATCTGGAACTCCGGACGGGCGCAGTGTGAGTGCAGACCGACCAGCAGGCCGTCGCTCTCGGCCTTCCCGAGGCCGAGGACACCGACGGTGAACGACGGGTTTACGAAGAGGCTCCGACGGCCCGTCTCCGGATGGGTTCGGACCACCGGGTGGACCGTCTCGGGATAGGTGGTGCCATCGTCGTCGGCACCCCGATCCGCATACCGTCCGCGGTATACGTGCTCCGAGGCGTGGCGGGCTGAGAGGCCGCAGAGTCGATGCCGCAACTCCGGTTCGAGTGTGGCGTAGGCGGCCTCCATGTCGGCAAAGAGGGTGTCCCCGCCGCCACCCTCGGGGAGCACGTGGACCTGGAGCATGGTCGCCGACGGCGGCCGCTCATCGCACGAGACGTCGGAATGCCAGCCGTTGCCGTTGGAGATGGGGGAGTCACGGTGGGTCCGGATGAGGAACACGGCGGGGTTCTCGTGCTCGGCCGGAGCCGCAGGGTGGCCGTGGAGTGGCCCCAGCCGGCGGGCGAACTCCACGTGGACGTCGGGCGCCATCACACCCTGCTCCCGGAACATCAGGACACCGTGGTCCAGGAACGCTCCGTGGAGGATGGCGAACGTGGCGTCGTCCATTCCGTCGGAGAGGTCGACCCCCCACACTTCGGCTCCGAGTACGGGGCTGATGGGCGAGATCCTGATCTCCGGACTCATGGGAGGCCGGAGCCCGGGTGTTGAACGGTGGTGGTCCAGATGCTGCCGTCGGCGGTGCCGGCCCGGTCGGCTCCTGCACCCGGTGCGGTGAGGATGAAGAGGGTCCGACCGTCGTCGCCGCCCAGCATGCAGGCGTATGCGGGTTGGGGCGTGGGCAGGCGGTCGGTGATGCTGCCGCCCTCCAGGATCCGTACAACGCCGGAGCCGGCGGCGTCGGCGAACCAGATGCCCCCGGCAGAGTCCAGGGTGCAACCATCGGGGGCGGTACCCGGTACGGCTGCCCATTCCCTTCGGTTCCCGGGTCGCCCATCGGGGTGGAGGTCGAACGCCGTGAACCTGGCGCCGAACGTCTCGCCGACGATGAGGGTGGCGCCATCGGGCGTGATGACCGAACCATTCGGGAAGAGGAGGTCGCCGGGTCCGGGTTCGACGGAGCCGTCGGGCCGGACAACGGCGAGGGTGGCGGCCTGGGGGTGGCCACGGTCGTGCTCGATGTCCCAACCGAAGTTGCCCACATAGGCGGTTCCGTCGGCGGCGACCACCATGTCGTTGCAGTGCCATGTGGCGATATCCGACAGGTCAGCGTGGACCGTGACTTCGCCGTCGTCGAGGCGCAGCACCTGTCGGGCGGTCATGGCGACGATGAGCAGGCTGCCGTCGGGCATCCAGCCGAGGCCCGACGGCTGTTCCGACCCCAGGTCCAGGATGGTCTCGCGTGCACCGCCGTGGGAGACGGCGTAGATCTTGTGCTGGTAGAAGTCGCTGTACCAGAGTCGGCCATCGTGCCAGCGGGGCCCTTCGCCGAAATCGAGGCCGTCAACCAGCAGTTCGAGTCCTGACACCATTACCTCCGTGTGGCTCACTGCCGGCCAGACCAGTGAAGGCCAGCGGTGGCAACGTTATGGGTAGTGGCAGCCTCGTCAAGGCATCGGAGCCAGGCATGCGAGCACTGGCGAAATCCGCGACGAGATGCGGGGGCCGGCGCCTAGCCTCGCCCGGATGGGTTACCGATCTCTTGCGCCCTACGTCTGGCCCATCTACGCCCCATGGATGGCCTCCAGCCTCGGGATGAGCACCCTCCTGGTGGCGCTTCCCATCTGGCTGCTGGGCGGTGGACACGGGTATGTCCTCACGAGCATGGTTGCTGGCGCCGGGGGTGCCGGGGCTGCCGTCGGCGCACTCCTCGTCGGCAACCTGGTTGATCGGTCGGGTCCGGCCCGCGTGGCGACCGGTTCCCTCCTGCTGATGGTCGTCGCCTCGGCCTCGATGGCCCTGATCGGCCACGTCGTGGCTCTCGGGTTGGGGCACCTGGCGTTCGGGATGGGATCGATAGGCGTGATGCTCTCCAGACAGGCCGACCTGACGAGCCGGATTCCGCCATACCTGAGGGGTCGGGCCATGTCCGTGATGGGCGGGTCCATGCGGCTGTCCGTCCTGGTGGGCACAGTCGCCGGTGGTGCTCTGGTCGAGGTGGTGGGTGGTCGCTGGACCATCGCAGCAGCGGGGCTGGCTGCGGCCGTCGGACTACCGGCCGTCATCCCGACGGCCCTTCGCCCGGAGCGGGAGGTTGCGCCGACCGGCACCGATGGCCCCGGCCTGGCCACCGTCGTGCGCCGACACCACCGCCCATTGGTTCGCGTCGGCGTGTTCGGGGCTCTCGCCATGGCCGCACGGGAGGGCCGCATGGTTCTACTTCCCCTCGTCGGGGTGTCCCTGGGCCTCCGCCCGTCGGCCATCGGAGCACTCGTCGCCACCGGGTACGCGGCCGACCTTCTCCTCTTCCCGGTCTCGGGACACGTCATGGACCGACTGGGGCGCCTGTCGGCGATGGTCCCCGCCTACGGGCTGCTCACAGTCGGACTGTTCCTCCTGGCATCGGCCGACACCACCACCGGTGTCCTGGCCGCCGGACTGGTCATGGGGGTAGGCAACGGCCTCAGCTCAGGCTCCCTGTTCACCCTGGGCAGCGACGTAGCGCCGCCCGAGGGTACGGCGTCGTTCCTCTCGGCGGTCTCGGTAGTCACGGACGGTGGACGGGTACTGGGGCCCCTCCTCGTTGGTCTGGTGGCCGCAGCAGCGGGCCTGGCGTGGGCAGCAGTCGCCCTGGCCGTCGTGATGGCCCTCGGCGTGCTCTGGCTGGCCATGGTTGTCGGAGAGACATCGGATCGTCCGACGGGTGACGGATCGGCTACCACCGGGACCTAGTTTCCGGACCATGGCTGACCTCCTCTCCCCGGCGACCTTCGGCGCCCTTTCGTTGCGAAACCGCCTGGTGATGGCACCGATGACGCGCTCACGGGCGGATGCTGATGGCGGTGCCACAGAGATGATGGTGGAGTACTACCGCCAGCGTGCAACGGCCGGCCTCGTCGTTACCGAGGGCATTGCTCCCAGCGAGGTGGGCAAGGGCTACTGCCGGACCCCGGTACTGGACGGGCCGCAAAGCGTCGCCGGGTGGCGTGCCATCACCGACGCCGTGCACGCCGAAGGTGGGACCATCGTGGCCCAGGTCATGCACTGTGGACGTATCGCCCACGCAGACAACAAGGCGCCGGGAGCGGACACCGTGGCGCCCTCCGCCATCCGGGCGGCCGGCCAGATGTACACCGACACAGCGGGCATGGAGCCGTTCGAGGAACCGAGGGAGCTGTCCTCCTCGGAGATACCCGTGGTGGTCGACGAGTATCGGCGATTCGCTTCGTTGGCCGTCGACGCCGGGTTCGATGGAGTGGAACTTCACGGCACCAGCGGCTACCTGCCGGCGCAGTTCCTATCCACCGGGACGAACCGGAGGACCGACGGCTACGGAGGCTCGACCGACGCGAGGGTGCGGTTCCCGGTTGAGGTACTCCAGGCGATGGCCGCCGAGATCGGCGCTGACCGCCTGGGCCTCCGGATCTGTCCGGGGAACCCCTTCAACGACCTGGAGGATGCCGACGTGGAGGACACATTCCGGACGTTCCTGACGGCCATCCGATCCATGCGACTGGCCTACCTCCATGTGATCCGCCTCCACGACGGCGGCCTGGACAATCTGGCCCTTGCCCGCGGCCTGCACGACGGCCCGCTCATCGTGAACGATTCGTACGGCCTGGCAGAGGCGGGTACGGCTATTGCCGATGCTGCATGTGATGCGGTCTCATTTGCCCGCCTGTACATATCCAATCCGGACCTGGTCGCACGCGTGGCAGGCAACCTTCCGTTGACCGCCTTCGATCCACGTTCCCTGTACCTGCAGGGACCGGCCGGATACACGGACTATCCGACTGCCGTGAACTCCTGAGCATGGGACGTCGGGTCCTCATCGCCGGCGGCGGTATAGGTGGCCTCAGCGCTGCGCTGTGCCTGGACCGGGCCGGTCACGACGTGACGGTCTTTGAGTCAGTGACCGAACCACGGGAGCTGGGCGTGGGGATAAACCTCCTTCCCCATTCTGTGAGGGTGCTCCATGACCTGGGGCTGGAAGCGGAGCTCTCAACAGCCGCCGTGGCAACCTCCGAACTGAGGTTCTGCACAGACGACGGCGTGCCGATCTGGTCCGAGCCCCGCGGCCTGGATGCCGGAAGCCCGTGGCCCCAGTACTCGATGCACCGCGGACGTCTACAGATGCTCCTGCTTGAGGCCGCCCGACGGGTCCTCGGGGCCGATCGTGTCCTGACCGGCCACCACCTTGATGGCTTCGAACAGGACAGCGACCGGGTGCTGGCCCGCTTTGTGGACCGACGCTCAGGTAGCCCTGTCGGGGAATATGCGGGAGAGGCCCTCGTCGGCGCCGACGGCCTGCATTCCGTGCTCCGAGGCTCGTTCGCCCCCGATGAGGGGCCGCCCCGCTACTCGGGCCTGATGCTGTGGCGCGGAGCTGTGGAGGCACCTCCGTTCCTGGATGGCAGGACCATGTTCATGGCGGGCCACGACCTTCAGAAGGCCGTCGTCTATCCGATCCGGGGACCCCTTGAGCCGGGAGGAACCGTCCTGACGAACTGGGTGGCGGAGCGGCCCCTAGACCTTGACGTGGCAACCGCGGACTGGAACGCAGCGGTGGACCCGGGCGAAATCGCGCCGTGGTTCGCCGACTGGGACTTCGGGTGGATCCACGTGGGCGAGTTGCTGGCGTCGACGGAGGTGGCCTACGAGTTCCCCATGGTGGACCGAGATCCGCTGGACCGGTGGTGCGACGGCCGGGTGACGCTTATGGGCGACGCCGCCCACCCGATGCGACCCAACGGGAGCAATGGAGCCAGCCAGGCCGTGCTGGATGGCGAGGCACTTGCCGATGCCCTGTCGGAGGACGTCGACGTACCCGCCGCCCTGGAGGCATACGAAGATGCCCGTCGGGAGACGACCAGTCGCCTGGTACTGGCCAACCGGCAGGCCGGGCCTGAGCGGGTCATGCAGTGGGTGCGGGATCGTTGTGATGGAACGTGCCGGGACCACCACACCTGCGTGCCCATTGGAGATCTGGAACGCGCCGCGAATGCCTACAAGGAACTGGCAGGCTTCGACCTGGCCACGCTGCAGGCCCTTTCCCGGCAGCCGAACGCCGACTGAACTGCGACAACAGGAGCCACACATGCCGTACGTGATCCATGCCCTGGACCGGGGCGATGCCGGGGACCTCCGGGCCCGAACCAGGTCCGAACACCTCGCCTATGTAGGGGGCTTCGACATCCTCTACGGGGGACCGCTGCTCGACGAGGAGGGCGCCATGTGCGGGTCCCTGATCGTCCTGGACGTCGAGTCCCGGAAGGAAGCCGAGGGGTTCGCCGCCGGAGACCCCTATGCCGTGGCCGGCCTGTTCGAGAGGGTTGCCGTCACCGGATTCAAGCCGGTCCTGGGAACCTGAAGCCGGCCCGGCCCGGGTTCGCTGGTCAGTCGAGGCTGGCCAGGAAGTCCAGCATGGCGGGGTTGACGACGTCGGGCACCTCGAGGTTGGCGGAATGTCCGGCACCGGGCACCAGCACGAAGCTGGAGGGGCCCGCCAGGGTGTCAGACACCCGCTGGCCCCGTTCCACCGGAATTGCCATGTCGGCATCGCCGTGGAAGACGATGCTGGGACATGTGATCTCGCCGAGGCGGCCCAGGATGTCGTCACGTTCGAAGAGGCATTCCTTGGCTCCAAGCCAGGCGGAGATCGGCTTGGCTGTCCACTTGCCCTGCCAGTAGCGGGCATCGGCATAGCCGGGAGCGAACAGGGTCATGGCGAGCACGTCGCCCACTTCGCCGCTCAGGCCTACTGCCATTGCTGCATCGAACAGCCCCTGGAACTGCGCCCGGTCCTCATCGGAATAGACCTCGGCCTCGGTGTCGACGAGTACCAGGGCCCGCACTCGTTCGGGTGCTGCGAGGGCGGCCCTCATGGAGAGGAAACCCCCCTGTGACATTCCGCCCAGGACCGCCCGGTCGATGCCCAGGTGGTCCATCAGGGCGATCACGTCTGCGGCAAGGTCCCAGTAGTCGAAGGGCTCTGTATGGGTCGTCTGGCCCCAGGAACGCTCGTCGTAGGTGACGACCCGCCAACCGGCACCGGCCAGCGGTTCGACCTGGTGGACCCACATCTCGTGGCCCATCCCGAACCCGTGACTGAGGATTATCGCGGGCCCGTCGCCGCCGGTGTCCTGGTAGTGGATGTTCTGGCCGTTCACGTCTGCGAATGGCATGTGGGGGTCCTCCTGGGCTCTCGGGCGGGTCGATGTCGCTATGCCATGTGGACCGTAATGGCGGCTGCCTACCGGGGGAGAACTCGCCGCCGTGCATGCTGCGCGAGTAGGTATCTTTCTAGCAAGGTGTTTTTCAGGTACTCTCTGGTCGTGCCCACAGCCACCCTTGCGCTCCTGTTGACCCGACTCGGTCGTCTGAACGAGCAGTTCCTCGCCGACCACCACGGCCGACACTCCTGCACGTCGGCGGAGGCGGCCGTCCTGATGCTCCTGGCTAACCATGACTCGGAGTGCGTGAGCCCCACGATCATCGGGGAGTGGATCGTCCAGACCTCGGGTGGACTCACCGCTACGTTGCGACGCCTGGAGCGCCGGGGATGGATCGAACGCCGGCCCGACCCGGCTGACGGCCGAGGCCGTCTGGTCGCCCTCACCGCAGCGGGCACCGTCGCACACGACACCCAGTTCGACGACCTCCTGGAACGCTATGACCGGGTGTTTGCCGACGTCGACTCAGAGTCGGGTTTGGTCGCGGTGCGGGACCTGATGCGGGGATTCGAGAAACTGCAGGGCGTCGCCTCGAGCGCCTGGTGGCAGCACAGTGCAGAGCGGAACCCGGTGCCGACTGCGAAGGGGAGAACATGACCGGCACAGTGGAGACAACACTCCGACTCCGACCCCTCTCGGGTCGAATAGGCGTCGAGGTACTGGACGCAGACCTCGGGCTCCTGCTGGAGGACGAAGCCGCCCGTCGGGAACTCCACGAGGCGATGCTCGAGCACCACGTTGTCCTCATGAGGGATCTCCACCCGACGCCCGAACAGCACATCGCCCTGGCTGGCGCATTCGGCAATCCGATCCAACCCGAGGACCACCTGCCGAAGCACCCCGCCCACCCGGTCATCTGCCGCTTCGATAGCGCCGGCGGCTACAAGGCCGACAAGTGGCACACAGACGGGACCTTCCGTGACGTGATCCCCAGTGCCGCCGTGCTCTGCATGCGGACCTCGCCTGCGACCGGTGGCGACACCATGTGGACCAACTGCTGCGCCGCCTACGACGACCTCTCCAACGGCATGAAGGGCCTACTGGAGGGGCGAAAAGCACTCCACGACCAGGGCCCGGACGCCAAGGCTGTGCATCCGGTGGTGGTGACGCACCCGGAGACCGGGCGTCGGATCCTCTTCGTGAACGACATATTCACCCGCGGGATCATGAACCTTCCGCCCGAGGAGAGCCTGGCGATCCTCCCATTCCTTCTGAGGCATGTGACCCGGCCGGAGTTCACCTACCGGCACACCTGGGCCGAGGGTGACGTGGTGGCCTGGGACAATCGGAGTACCCAGCATTACGCCCTGTTCGACTTCGACGGCCAGCGGGTCGTCGAGCGTGTCCACCTCGCCGGTGGACCGATGACGGCCTGAACCGACCTGCAGCCAGGAGACCCAGTGACCGTCGGCTACCACAACCCGTACCTGGCCGTCAGCCAGAACCCGATCGCCCACGGTCGCTGCGACCAGCAGGACTGCACGACCATCGAAGGGGCGCTGCCGACCGGCGGACCCCATGGCGGCGAGACTCTGGACCCCGGCGACGTGCAGCACACATGGCTGGGACCGGGGCACTTCGGCGGGCTCATATCGGGGGTGTACCCCGACGGGCGGCGGGTGATCTGGAGCAATGGTCGCGAACGGCTGGTGAAGTTGGACTACGACACCCTCGAGGTCCTGGCCACCCTCGATGTCGGTGAGGGTGATCCGTCCACCAGTGAGGACTGGGAGGCGGGCGTCGCCGGGCTGGACGACCTCGCTGGCGACGAGGCCATTGGCCACGCCGTGGACCTGGCCAGCCGCTTCATGACCGGCCTCGATGGTGTCTACGCCCTCCTGGACGTGGACCACACCTTGTTCCTGGGCCGTAAGACCTGTGCAGTTGCCTACGCCGAGGTGGACCCGGCACGGCGCGACTCAGCCATTGTGGAGGTGGCCCGTTGGGACAAGCCTCCCGAGGTGGAGGGGTTCTTCGTCGGTGTGAACATCACGCCGGATGGTCGCCTCGTGTTGTCCACCGACCATGGGTGGCTGGTCAGCCTGGCCCGCGACTTTTCCGACCATGTGGCCATCCGGATACCGGGCGCCGCTGAACAGGCCGCTGAGCACTGCGCCCGGATGGAGGCCGAACGGGGCAACACCGGCTATGGCTGGGTTCGGACCAGCCTCTGCTGCGACGACTCCGGAGGGATCTACATCAGCTCGGTGGACCACACCCATCGGATTGTCTGGACCGGGGACCGTTTCTCGGTGGACGAGGCCGACGGTGCCTGGAGTGCTCCGTATCGCAACGGGACCGGTCGCGGCTCGGGCACCACCCCGTCGCTGATGGGCTTCGGCCCGGACGAGGACCGGTTCGTCGTGCTCGGCGACGGCGACGACGTGGTGAACATCACACTGTTCTGGCGGGACCGGATTCCGGACGACTGGGAGCAACTGGGCGGAGCTCCATCAAGGCGCATCGCCGGGCTCGGCCCGGCCAACATGGGCAATCCGAACCTGACCGCCATCCAGACCGAGCAGTCCATCACCGTGTCCGGGTACGGCGCCATGACGGTCAACAACGAGCCCGGCTCGCGGCCCGAGTGGCTCCCGGCACGAGGGGCACGACTTCTCTGCTTCTTCCTCGGCCACCACGGGAGCTACACCCCGTTCGGACTCCACAAGTACGAGTGGGACCCGGAGTCCCGCCAGCTTCGCGAGGGCTGGGTGAACACCGAGGTGAGCTCGCCAAACTCGGTGCCCTACGTCAGCCAGGGCTCCGACACCGTCTACACGTGCGGCACGCGCGACGGTCTCTGGACCATCGAGGCTCTGGACTGGTCCACCGGCGAGGCCCGTGGACACTGGGTCCTGGGTGACTCCAGGTTCAACACCCTCGGCGGTGGCGTCCACCTCGACGAGGACGGACGGATCGTGTTCGGCAACATCTTCGGCAAGACCCGGATCCTGCGCGCTCCGTGACCCACCCCTGGATTTGATGGTGCGCCCCCTCGAGCGAATGCCACATAACCCAACACTCAGGAACACAGTCATCTCGACTACAGCGGATCAGTCCAAACGGCACGTCTGTCGGCACCGCCAAGTCGTCACTATTGGAGAACTCGGGTACAACTAGACCGTGGAACGGGCACCGGATAGACGTGTTGCGGCACTCGATGCCATGGACGGCGGCACCTTCGACGTCCTGGTGGTGGGTGGCGGCATCAACGGCGCCGTCTCAGCCCTGGCCTTGTCGTCACACGGTCTACGGGTTGCCCTCGTGGAGCGACACGACTTCGCATCCGGGACCAGCCAGGAGTCCTCATGCATGGTGTGGGGTGGCTTCAAGTACCTGGAGAGCCGCGATCTGAAACTCGTGGCCGGCCTCTGCGACTCCCGGAACCGCCTTGCTAAGGCTTTTCCGACCCGGCTGGCCGAGACCCGTTTCCTGGCCGCCATGGACCACGGGGCGCCATTCCCGCCGTGGTTCGCCTCTCTGGGCGCCGTGGCCTACTGGGGTCTGGGACGGCTCGCCACCCAGCCGCCACGACACCGGTCCAGGGAGACGATCGAACGACTCGAACCCGCCGTGGATACCTCGTTGGTGAGGGGCGGCATCGAGTACTCCGACTACCTCCTCGTCGACAACGACGCCCGATTCGTCTCGGAACTGGCTCTGCAGTCCACCCGCCATGGTGCTGTCATAGCCAACCGGGTGGAGGTGATGGCCGCCACGCATGCCACGGACGGCTGGCGTATCGGCCTGAGGGACCTCGCTGGCGGCCGTGACCTGGAGGTCACCGCTGCCATGGTCGTCAACGCCGGCGGCCCGTACGTGCCCGACGTCGGCCGGCTTACCGGCACGACGACCGAGCATCGTCTGGTGTTCTCCAAGGGAATACATCTTGTCGTACCCCAGATCACCGACTCGGGCCGGATCCTGGCCTTCTTCGACGACCACGAGCGACTCTTCTACCTACTGCCAATGGGGGAGAGGTCCGTCATAGGTACGACCGACACGCCGGTCGATGACCCGTCGGTGTCGGTCACCGAGGAGGACAAGTCGTTCCTGCTCGAGCAGATCAACGCCCGGGTGGACCTACCCCGGCCGCTCTGCTCCGACGACGTCATAGGCGAGCGGTGCGGGGTCCGGACCCTCGTAGTGGAACCTGGCGGGGCTTCGGAGGGACGGGACTGGACAGAGTTGTCCCGGAAGCACGCCGTGGAGGTTCACCGGGGGCTCGGGGTGGTCTCGATCATGGGAGGCAAGCTCTCGGACTGCCTGAATGTCGGCGAGGAGGTCGTCGCCGGGGCCCGGGAGTGCGGGCTCAGCCCGATGACGCCGCCCACACGCTGGTACGGCGAACCCGGGCGTACCGCCAGACGGCGGTTCACGGAGCGTTCGGCCGAGCTCGGCATGGATCCCGGTGTGGCAGCAACCCTGTGGCGGAGACAGGGCATGCGAGCCTTCCAGGCCCTGGACCTTGTGGGAGAGGACAGGTCTCTCGGTGATCCCATGGGTGGCCTGGTGCCGTTCACCGAGGCCGAGGTGATGGTCATGGCCGACCACGAGCGGATCGTCGAACCCGAGGACTTCCTCCGGCGTCGCACGATGCTGGCCCAGGTGGAACGCGATGAGGACCTGGCCGACGATGATGCGGTGCAGCGGGCTCTGGGAATCCTTGGCGTCGCCTGAACGCCGGGTCCGGTGGCAACTGTGTCCGGTATGGCTCAGATCGTGGCAGCGGGCGAGACTGCCGGGGTGCAGTTCTTCCAACGCCGTCGGTGGATACAGCAAGACCGGGTCGACGATGGGCTGTCGGCGTTCGTGCGCCAGTTGGCATGGATAAACGACCACACCGGCCTGGAGATGGCTGGCTGGCGGCGCAGCGACGGTGACCTTCCGGGGGCGATCCTGGCCACCACCACCTATGGCGACCACGCCTGGTTCCTGACCGAGGTGGCCCGCCTCCAGACCCTGGCCGACTACGGACCTGTCAACGATGCAACTTTGGCCCTGACGCTCGGCGAGGATGCCTTCGAGCGCTGGGACAGCACGGCCGGGGTCCCGACAGCCTGGGCACCCGGTCCGATGTTCTCCCAGGTCACGGCTCCGGAGGGCACCCCGTCACCGTGCGAGGTGGCCACCCGCTGGACAAACGCCGAAGGTTCCGTGGGCCGGGACGCCTGGGTGCTGGTTGGGGACTGGCCGGCGGGAGTGTGGCCGGCTGACGCGGCCTCCGGCATCAGGCTGGAAAGATGGATACGCATCCACTGACCAGCCGGGCGGCGTGGGCCGGTCAGCCTCCGGCACCGTCGGTGGGCCAGATGCCGTGGCTGGGATGCCGCTCGTCGACCTCGGAGTCGTGCGCGTCGTGGTGGTGGTGCCACCCGGCCAGTGGATGCAGGACCCATCGACCCACCGAGTGTGCAATCTCGCCCGATCGTGCAAGGACCGGCTGGAAGGTCGACTGGCGCTCGACGGGCACGGCCTGACGGACCCGCACCCGGTAGGCCATGTAGAGGGTCAGGACGGCAAGACAGATGGCCAATGACCAGAAGTAGGCACTCGGGCCGAAGGCCTCGATGGCAACGCCGATGCTGAGTGGCGCCGCCATTGCACCGAAGCTCGACGCCAGCACCAGGGTCGAGGCGGCCGCCACGCGCTTCTCCTGTGGCACCCAGTCGTTCGCCAGGGCAATGAACTGGCCGTAGAGGGGGAACACGAACGCGCCGAACGCCAGGTTCACGAAGAGGATGACCAGACTCGATGCCGGTGTGAGTGCTCCCGCCACAGCCAGGGCGCACGAAATGGCAGCCACGATCATGATGACCGCACGCCGGGGGTGGCGATCCGAGAGGCGTCCCAACGGGATTTGAAGTGTGATGGCGCCGATGACGGCGCCAGACGTGAAGAGGGTGATACGTCCGGCACCCAGCCCTGACGCCGTCCCGTAGACGGCCGCCATCGAGGTGGAAGCCGACTGGACGAACGAACACAGCATGATGCCGACCACGGCGGCCGGGATGGTCCGGTAGAGCTCCCGGAGAGGCATTGTCTCCCGGCTCGGAATGGGCGCCGCCGTCGATGCCGAGAGGGTCACGGGTACCACGGCGAGGGAGATCAGAACAGAAGAGAGCACGAACAGCTCGAAGCCGGCCGGGTCCCCGAGGTTCAGGAGGAGCTGGCCAATTGCAGTTCCGCCCATCATGATCATCATGTAGGCGCCGAGGATGCTGCCGCGGGTCTCGTTGGTTGCCCGGTCGTTCAGCCAGCTCTCCAGGATCACCAAGACGCCTGCGTTGCACACTCCACCGATGAAGTAGACGGCTGCCCAACTGGCCGGCAGCACCAGCACGGCATTGATGAGTACGGCCGTCGAGGCCGTCGAGGCCAGGGCGGCGAAGACGCGGATATGGCCTACAGAGGAGAGTGCCCTCGGGATGCCCTTGGCGCCGAGCAGGTAGCCGGCGAAGTGGACACCCATTACGAGCCCCATCGAACCGGCGCCGAATCCCTCCGACTCAGCTCGCATCGGCAGGAGGATGCGCTGGAGGCCATTTCCCACCTGCAGGAGGAGGAACGCCAGGAACAGCGCCCAGACCCCAAGCAGCGATGAGATGGCCGAGGGCCGTGCAGGGCTGTTGAATGCCGCCGATCCGCCGGACGAGGCGGTACTCATCGCAGGGTTCTCACGCCACGGCCCACGTGATCACCTGCCGGGACCGTGGAATGCAGTGCGGCCAGGGCCCGAGCGCGTCCCAGCAGGGGTTCGGACATGGGTGCCACCCCGGGGCCGTCAGGGCCATGGGCCACGTGGAGCATCATCGTCTCCTGGGTGGCCACCGGATCCGGTGAGTCGTCAGCGTGCAGGTCGTGGTGTACGTGCAGGCGCTTCTCGTCGGCCCCCAGGAGGAGCGTGGATGCCTGGATCTCCGAACCCTCGTGGACCTCGCGGAGGAAGCGGATGCGGGTCTCTACGGTGTAGAAGGTCCCGTGCGTTTCCCGGTAGCCATCGTCGAATCCGAGGTGGTCCAACAGGGCGTCGGAGGCATCGCCGAACGCAACCCCGTAGTAGCCCTCGTTCAGGTGCCCGTTGTAGTCAATCCACGCGGGCGGAACGACCGTGTGCCAGATCCTGAGCGGCTGGGGTGATGCTGCCATCGACCTGACCTCCACAGTCGGGCCGTACCGTCGCCGCATCCGGAGAGGCGATGGCGGTGGGGTGGAACCACCAGGGGTGGCCTTGACGCGCGCAATCTATGTCCCCGCCGCGACCCGTAGCAATCACCAACCGGGGTCATGGGACACAGGTGCTCCGGCTGGCTGGATCTGGGTCTGTGCTCAGCCGAGGGGTCCGGGCGGGAGGCTGGCTGGATCCAGGACTGCAAGTGCCCCGATATCAGGGGCCGGGCACTGGCCGAGTACCTCTTCAGCTGCGGCGGCCAGGGCGATCAGGGAGTGGTCAATGCCCCTCGGGCCCGAGAGTTGGATTCCTATGGGTAGGCCACGGTCCGTGAACCCGGCCGGTAGCGACATGGATGGTCCACCCGGCACGGTTATCCGGGAGCAGGAACGCATCCAGGTCGTGTAGTGGTCCAACTGCACACCGCCTACCTCCGTGACCCATTCCATGCCGACGGGGAAGGGCGGAACCTGACTGGTGGCGCTGAGGAGCAGGTCGAAACGGCCAACGGAGAAGAACTGGGACCAACTCTCCCGCAGCCAGTCCTCGGTACGCAAAGCCTTGCTTATCCGACTGAAAGACCCGAGCGCCCGGTCCTCGGCAACCAGATTCAGCCCGACCCCGATCTCGTAGCGGACGGTGGCCTTCACACGTTCGTCGTCGGCGAGACCGGACGAGGCGAGCGACATGCCGAGGCCGCGTAGGTCTTCGAAGCAGATGTCGGCGCCGGAGAGGTCGGGACACGCCTCCACGATGTCCCAACCGGCATCGGCCAGGACGTCGACCGCCCGCTGGGTGGCCGCCCGAACCTCGGGGTCCAGGGGCAGGTCTCCGAGGTCGGGTGAGAACGCCACACGGGGCATGTGGGTGGCTGGGGTGGCGGATACCTCCACGCCGGTCATGGCGCCCAGCAGAAGGGCCACATCCGCCACGGTGCGTCCCATCGGCCCCGATGTGGGCATCTGGATCCTGTGGTCCACCGCCACGTCATGCGGCATGGACCCGGAGGTGGGGCGTAGCCCGACGACGCCGTTGAAGGATGCCGGATTGCGCAGGGACCCGCCAAGGTCTGACCCGCCGGCGACCGATACCGACCCGCAGGCGAGGGCAACTGCGGCCCCACCGCTGGAACCCCCGGCACTCAGCGCTGGATTCCACGGGTTGCGTGTCAGGCCGTGCACCGGGTTGAAGGTGTGGGAGCCCGCTCCGAATTCCGGCGTGTTGGTCTTGCCCACTGTGATGAGGCCGCACCGACGGAGGTGCGCCACGAGGGGAGCATCAACATCTGGAAAGTGGTCTGCGAAGATCGGCGAACCGTAGGTAGTTCGCATTCCGGCAGTGTCGGAGAGGTCCTTGTGGGCAGTGACGAGGCCCCTCAGCGGGGCGTCCTGCATAAAGGAGGGATCGTCGTCCAGATGGCCGGCCAGCGCCTCGGCAGCTTCCCAGTCGACGGTGGGGATGGCGTTCACCACCGGTTCTGTCAACTCGGCCCGGTTGTGGCAGGCGGCAAGTAGCTCACGACACGATGCCCGGCCGGCAGCCAGTAGGGCCTTTTGTTCTGTGGCGGGAAAACCGGCGAGATCCATCGCCGGGGCACCCTAGGGCACGCCGGCAATGGACCTGTCGCCGTACGACGCCGGAGCGTCGTACCCGATGATCGTGGTGTGGCTAGTGCCCGTGCAGTTCCCAGCCTGCGGGGATCTGCACGCCGAACTCGGTGCAGGCATCTGCCACGGCAATGAACAGGAACCTGCCGAAGGACCGCTCGCAGCCGATCAGGAACGACGTCTCGCCGTTCTGGTCGTCGCGCACGAGGTCGCAGCCCACGCCGCCGACCGAGGCCGAGAAGACGGCACCGTTCGGGGTGAGCTCATTGCCCAGATCCAGGTTGCAGATCTTGCTCAGTGCCGACGTGGCGTTCGAACCACTGATCCGCAGCATGGCCCGACCGTGGGTGATGTCGATGACCGTGACGAAGCCCTCGGTGGGAATCGTGGCGGAGATGGCGGCCGCCTGACCGGCAGCTCCGTAGATGGTCCATTCATCGGGACGGGTGCCACACACCAGGGCGCCGTCGGGTCGATGCTGGCTGCTGCCGTAGGACACGCCCAGGGCCGCTGCGGCAGCCGTATCGGCCCCTGCCCGGACCTGGACCTTGGTTGTGGATGCGGCGTCGGCGACCGTCACGCTCCCGTCGGGGGAGGTGAGCGGACCGACGTCGACAGGGCTCTTGAAGCTGATCTCAGACACGCTGGCGTGCTCCTTCCGGATCCAGATGGGCGTGGTGTTCCTGGACGGTGGCGGTGACCCGCCTGCCGTCTGCGAGCAGCACGGTTACCGATGTGCCGGCGGCTGCCAGCGAGGGATGGACCTGTGCGAGACAGATCGACCTGCCGAGGTTCGGTGACATCCGGCTGGATGTGATCCTCCCCATGATCGTGGCGGTGTCACCGTCCACGATCTGGGAGGCCTCCGTCGGAACGATGGTCGGATCGTCGGTCTGTAGGCCGACCAGGATCGGAAGGTCGTCTCGCTCGTAGGCGGCCTTCAGCTCGGGCAGGCCAATGGTGTCCGGCTTGTCCAGCTTCACGAGGCCACCCAGGCCGGCCGTCGGGGCCTTGCTGAGCCCGTCGGTGTCCTGGCCCACGATGTAATGGCCCTTCTCAAGACGAAGGATCCGCTGCGCCTCTATGCCGAACGGTGCACACCCCAGGTCCTCGCCCTGTTCCAGAAGGGTCTCCCACACGTGGAGTGCGTGACCCGATGGGACGTGCAGCTCGTAGGAGAGCTCACCGGTGAAGCCGATCCGCCAGATTATGCAGTCAGCCACCCCGGCCACCGTGCCGTTGCGCACGCTGAAGTACGGGAAGGCATCGCCGGAAAGGTCGACACCCTCCACGACGCGCTCCAGGAGCGTCCGGCATTTCGGGCCGGCAACGTTGATGCTGGTGAGGCCGCCGGTGACGGCGGTGACGTGAACGTCCCACTCCGGGTGGGCTGTCTGCAGCCAGTCCTCGAGCATCTCCCAGATTGCTCCGGCACCCGATGAGGTGCAGGTCATGAGCCAGTGGTTCTCGCCGAGGCGGGCGGTCACGCCGTCATCTGAGACGACGCCGTCCTCTGCCACCATCGCGCCGTACCTCACGCGACCGACCTCGAGCTTCGACCACTTGTTGACGTACACGAGCTCCAGGAGCTTGGAGACGTCAGGGCCGCGCAGGTCCAGCTTGCCGAGCGGGGTGACATCGATCAGGCCGACGTTGTTCCTCACGTTGGCCGCCTCGGCCATGGCATCGCCGTAGTGGTCCGGACGGAGCCACTGTCCTGCCAGGAGCGGAGCGGCGCCATGGGCATCGTGCCAGTCCTGGAGGGCGGAGCGACGCACAGGCTCGTGGATTCGTCCGGCCAACGCACCCAGCGAAATGGGTGCGTAGGGCGGGCGCCACACGGTGGTCCCGATCTCGGCCATGGTCACGCCGTTGGCTTCGGCCAGCACGGAGGCGGCGTTCACCGTCTCCAACTTGCCCTGGGACGGGCCCATGGTCACGGTGGTGTACCGCTTCATGAGCTCGATCGAGTCGAAGCCCTCCTTGGAGGCCTGGATGAGGTCCTTGGAGGAAACATCCTCCGAGAAGTCGACCATGCCGTGCGTTGAGCTGCGGTAGCACTCCGGATGGGGTGCTCGGGCCAACGGCGACCTGTTGTCGTCCTGCTCGGCCGGCTTCTCCCATGTGGGGGTGGTGGCCCGGACGGTCTGTGACACCCGGTCGTGCCGGCGTCGAAGAGCACGGTTGGCCGCCAGTTCGCCGGTGGCACGCCCATGCGCCGTCAGCTCGTCGGTTGACCCGTCGCCGGTGATTCCACCGGTGGCGATGATGTTGGCTGGCAGCGAGTTGGAGAAGTAGCGGGCCGCTGTTGCGTCGTAGACGGGCCTGTCGCCCCCCATGTTCAACAGGGAGGTGGGAGCCGTCCAGCCTGTGGCCGTCACGACCAGGTCGGCATTGAGCGTCCGTCCGTCGCTGACCGTGACCTTCGAGACACGGCCACCACCCTCGACCGACACGATGGTCTCGCCCTTGCGGGCGTCCAGGACGGCGACGATCTCAACGCCGATCCGTTCCAGGTCAGCCACCGTGGCGTCTCCATCGGCATTGGCGCTCAGCACCACGGCCTTGTTCCCGGGCTTGACCGCCCACATGTTGACGAGCCGGCGAACGGCTCCGGAGAGCATGACGCCGGGTGTGTCGTTGCCGGCGAACACGTAGGGACGCTCCACCAGACCGGGGGCCACGACCAGTACGCCCGCACGGGCCTTGAGGAGGCGCTCGGGGGCAATGGCGTGGCTCCGCTGCATGATGGCGACCCAGTTGTGGTCGTAGCGGCCGGTCACCGTGGAATCCACGAGAACCTCGATTCCGGCGTGCGCACGGCAGGCGGCTGCCAGCTCGGCACCCTTCGCCCGCTGTTCGTCGTCGCCCCATCTGAGGTGGCCACCCAGGTCGCCGTACTGCTCGACCAGGAGGACCGATGCGCCGGCGTCGGCGGCAGCCAACGCTGCCCCCATCCCGGCGGGACCGCCACCGGCGACGAGGACGTCCGGGTGGACGTACCTCTTGTCGTAGTCACCGTGCGTGCTGGTCTTCCAGTGGATCTCGCCACCCGGGGCGAACTTCCTCAGGACCTTCTGGTACACCGGCCAGAGGAAGGCGGGACGCATGAACGTCTTGTAGTAGAAGCCCGCTGACAGGAAGCGCGCCACCAACTGGTTGACGGCACCCAGGTCGAACCGGAGGCTCGGCCACACATTCTGGGAACTGACGACCATGCCTGCCTCGAGGTGGCGGCTGCCGGCCCGGACATTCGGCTCGTCACCGACCTGAACGAACAGGTTCGGGTCCCAGTGGTCTGCGGTCACGATGCCGCGTCGACGGTGGTACTTCATACTGCGTGCGAACACGTCGGTACCGCTGGCGGCGATCGCAGAGGCGATGGTGTCGCCGTCGAAGCCCGTCATGGTCGTGCCGTTCCAGGTGAAGGTCAGGCTTGTGGACCTGTCGATGACCTCGCCGGCCTGTGCTGGGAGTCTGTTGCTCATGACGCCTCCTGACCGCGGATCTCGTTGGTCATGGTGTTGCGCTGGACGGTGAAGTAACGGCGGCATCCGCCCCGGCAGTACCAGGTCTCGGAGACCCAGCCTGCGGGGTTCTCCCGCATATAGAGGTATTCACGCCACTCGACGAGCGAGGCCGTCGAGGGGTCGGGACGGGGAATGTTCTCCCCGCAGTTGCGAAGGTCGCCGGAGTTCCGGGGACCGCAGTTTGGACAAGGAACAATGATCATCAGTGACCCACCGCCGCTGCGCCCTTTTCGCCCACGAGGTCCCCGTGGGTGAAGCGCTCTATTCCGAACGGAGAGATCAGGTCCGCAGTGCGGCCGGTGGCGATCGTCTCCGCAAGGGTTTCGCCAGCCACCGGGCCGGCCTTGAATCCGTATGTACCCCAGCCGACATCGACCAGGTAGCCCTCTACGGGCGTGAAGCCCATGACAGGGGAGTAGTCCGGGGTCATGTCGCAGAGGCCCGACCACTGTCGGAGCAGACGCATCTTGGAGATGCCCGGCATCAGTTCCAGCACGTGTCCGGCAAGTTCCTCTGTGAACTCCAGCGTGCCGTTCACCCGGTAGGTACCCACCGGGTCCACCGACGCTCCGAACACGAGCTCGCCACGGTCGGTCTGGCTGACGTAGACGTGCAGCGAGCCGGATACGACCACGGTCGGCAGGAATACCTTGCAGGGCTCCGTGACCGCAGCCTGCAGGGGGTGGGTGGTGATGGGCAGCGGTACACCGGCCATGTTGGAGATGAGCGATGCCCACCCTGCCGTGCAGTTCACGACGACGGGAGCGCTGATGTCGCCCCGGCTGGTCTTGACGCCGGTGACCTTGCCGCCGGCACCCTTACCGCCGGGTCCGGATCCGCCCTCGACGGTGATGTCGAGGACCTCGGTCTCCTGGATGATGTGGACGCCGTGGTGGTCAGCACCCCGGGCGTAGCCCCAGACCACTGCGTCGTGGCGGACGATGCCGCCCGGGGGGTGGTGGAGCGCTCCGAGGATCGGGTAGCGGGTGTTGTCCGAGACATCGAGGCTGGGGGCCTGCTTCTTGACCTCCTGCGGATCGATGACGCTCGAGTCGATGCCCTGGAGCTTGTTCACCTCGGCCCGCCAGTGCATCGTGCGCAGCGCCGAATCCGTGTGGGCCAGCGTGAGGTGACCCCGCTCGGAGAACATGACGTTCAGGTTCAGGTCGTTGGCCATTGTCTTGTAGAGGGACAACGAACGGTCGTAGAAGGCAACTCCCTCGGGTGTGAGGTAGTTGGAGCGAACGATGGCCGTGTTGCGGCCGGAGCCACCACCACCCACATACCCCTTGTCGACCACCGCGATGTTGGTGATGCCATGGTTCTCGGCCAGGTAGTAGGCCGTGGCGAGGCCATGCAGTCCGGCACCGATGATGACGACGTCGTAGGAGTCGCGCATCTCGGGACGGCGCCACATCCGTGGCCAGTCGCCTCGTGTCAGACCGTGCTTGATCAGCGCTGCTGCTGAGTACTTCGCGGGTCGCTTCCCCATGGGCTAATTCCCCTTCTCTGATTGGCTACCCGCCATGCGCCACGGCAACGGGTTGATCCCGGTGCCGTAGAGCGGCTGGTCATCTGATTCGTCACCGTCGGGGATCCGTGTGATCCCGTTGAACCGGTCGGCGAGCATGTTGTGGAATCGGTGCAGTGGTTCCTCGAAGCGTGGAGAGAGACGGCCGGGGGTGTAGCCGCCGGTGGTCAGGCCCAGCTGGCCCCGTTGGACGATGTCGATGTCCTCGGCGTTGATGTCCAACCAGAAGTCACGGGTGACTGCGAAGTCGGCGTCCGGCACGTTGTCGGTGGTCGGGGGCAGCAACCAGCTGCAGGTTTCACGGGTGATGCCCGGGGCGACCGCCTCGAGACGTACGACGAAGGCGTGGTTTGGGAGGATGCTGAGAAGGACGTTCGGGAAAAGGGCGATGAAGCGCCCGCTGGCCGAGTCGGAGGGGCCGAGGCCCTCCGCTGGCGCCATGGTGTCCCAGTCGCCACGCTCGTCGCTGGATATGGGCGTCGTGGTCTGGCCGCAGTACATGCCGGAACCCTGGTAGCGGTAGTGGTCCGGGACCCGGGAGACCCTTGCCAGCTCAGGGTGAACCCAGGGCAGGTGGTAGTACTCCTGGAAGTTCTCGGAGACCAGCTTCCAGTTGGCTTCGATCTCAATGGTCAGGTTCTGGTGGCTGTGCCAGTCCGCCAGCCGGTAGCCGGCCAGACGCTGGCCGAGGTCGCCGAACCAGGCGTCGATACCCGGGGTCTCGTCGGAGAGGCAGACGAACACGAGGAACTGCCAGACCGCCACGCGCACGGCGTGGAGGCCGTATTCGCCCTTGTCGAAGCTGTCAACGCCGGCGTCGGCGAACTGGGGCGTGGACACCAGGTTCCCATCCAGGTCGTAGCCCCAACGGTGGTAGGGGCACCTGATCGTGGATCCGAGCGTGCAGTCCCCGTCGAGCAGCTGGGTGCCTCGGTGCCTGCAGGCATTCAGGAAGCCTCGGAGTTCGCCGGTGGCATTGCGGGTGATGATCACCGACCTGCCAGCGACCTCACGGACAATCGAGCTACCCGGTGCGGACAGCTCGTCATGGATGCCAACGCAGACCCAGGATGTGGCCAGGACCGTCTCGCTCTCCACGTCGAAGAAGTGCTCGTCGGAGTAGGCGGCGGCTGGAAGGGCGTGCGCCTCCAGAACAGGGCGACGTGTGCCCACCCAGGCCTCTTCCGAGGTCCAGGGTGACTCGTCTACGGCGCTAAGCGCGAGGGTGGAGGTGCTCATTGAGGCGGGTGCCGGGCATGTCTGCACGGCGAACGAGACGGTAGGCCCACTTTCACCCTGTGTAAAGGACCATTACTCTCACGGGACCATCAAATATGTCGATATCCCTGCCTCCGACCCGGGTCTGGCCCCGTCCACAGGGAGACATAGGGTGAGCAGATGCCCGAACTCCACGTCATCGACCATCCGCTGGTGGCGCACAAGTTGACCCAGATGCGCCGGGCCAGCACCTCGAGCGAACGGTTCCGGCAACTGCTGACCGAGACCAGCCTCCTCCTGACCTACGAGGTGACACGTGAGCTGGCCCTCCACGACGTGTCCATAACCACCCCGTTGGTCGAGACCCGCCAACCGGAGCTGGTCGAGGATCCGGTGGTGGTCTCAATCCTCAGGGCCGGCAACGGCCTGCTGGACGGGGTCCTGCAGGTGCTGCCGTCGGCCAGGGTCGGCCATGTGGGGCTCTACCGCGACCACGAGACCCTTGAGGCGGTCGAGTACTACTGCAAGTTCCCGCCTCTGGAGGGTCGGATGGTCATCGTGGTGGACCCGATGCTGGCCACCGGCAACTCGGCCATAGCGGCACTCGACCGGGTGGCGGCCGACAGCCCGTCGGCTATCCGGTTCCTCTGCCTCCTGGCCGCCCCGGAAGGCATTGCCGCCCTCCAGGAGGCGCATCCCGAAGTGGCGATATGGACGGCAGCGGTCGACGAGCGCCTGAACGAGGTGGGGTACATCGTCCCGGGCCTCGGCGATGCAGGCGACCGCATCTACGGGACGACCTGACGTGGCCCGCTCCTGGCGGCCGGTCGCACTGGTGCTGGGAGGGGCGCTCCTCGCTGGAGCCGGCACCGCCGGTGCGACACCGGAGCTGGTGACCCCTTCAGTCGAGGCCACTTTCGACGGCGGGCCCCTGGAGGTGGGAGGGAGGGATCCCGGCGTCGTCCACCTCACGTTCGACGATGGTCCCGACCAGATGTTCACCCCCCTGCTCCTCGATCTCCTCGATGACTACGGGGCGAAGGCCTCCTTCTTTCCCCTCGGTCGGAATCTGGAGTCCCGTTGGGGTGGCGACGAGATCCAGGACCTGTTGAGCAGGGGGCACGCTGTCGGAAACCATTCCCTCGACCACCGGCGGATGAGCCAGATGCACCCCTGGGCGGTGGCCGCGGACCTGGATACCGCATCCACCCTGATCGAGTCCCTGGCCGGCTTCCGCCCGTCCTGCTTCCGAGCCCCGTACGGCGACCATGACGGCCTGGTCGATGCTGTTGCAGCCAGCCTCGGAATGGTCCATGCCGGTTGGACCGCCGATCCCCAGGAGTGGAGGGATCCATGGGTCCCGGTCGTCATGGCGTACCTGATCGGCGAGCGCCACGACGGCTCCGTGATCCTGCTGCATGACCGCAAGTGGCTGGCCCTTCACATAGCGGCCGAGGTCCTGGAGTCGTTCACAGCCGATGGATGGCGATTCGCGGCGCTGCCCGCCTGCCGGTCCGACAGCGAACGCCGTGATCGAATCGCCACACGAGGTCCGGGAGACGTTCCCGTCGGCCTCGTGGAGAGGGTCTGGTCGTCCGGCGGAGCCCTGCACCTCACCGGGTGGGCGTTTGATGCCGACATGGCTGGCGGTGGGTTGGAGATCCTGGCAGCGACTGCGACAGGACCGGTGGTGGCGGGCGTGACCTCGTCAGGCCATGACTTCAACGTCGTCGTAGATCCCGAGGACGCGGTGGGACCGATATGCATCTGGGCGCGCAACGCCGGCCGGGAGCGCTACGACACGTCGTTGGGCTGCCATCTTCCGGAACTGGACACAGCAGAGCGGCGCTAGACGCCGCCGGCCCCTACGCTCGGTAGCAATGCGCGAGTTTCCGAGCTCTCCGGACCCGATCGAGGCTGCCGCCCTTTTGCGCCTCCAGCGACGGGTGGGGCGGGGGCTGAGGATCCTGGCCACGCTTGACGCCGGCGACAGGCCCGAGGTGACCGACGAGCCGGTGATCTTCGCAGCCAACCACCGTTCCATGGCCGACCTGTTCCTGGCAACGGCGACCTTCAGCAATTGGGGTTGGCCGATCCGCCCCCTCGTGGCCGGCTCCTATTTCAAGAAGCCGGGAATCGGCGGCCTGCTACGGCGACTGCGTTGTATCCCGGTCCACGGCTCTGAGGCCCTCGACATCGCCGCCGAGGTGATGGCCGAGGGGTGGTCCGTGGCCATCATGCCCGAAGGCAGGGTGGTGCCGGAGTCCGAATGGGGGGCCACCGGGGTGGGTACCGCACGCCCGGGAATCGGTCGTCTCGCACTGGCAACAGGTCGCCCCGTGGTCGCAGTGGGGGTCAACGGTACGGATCGTTTCTGGCCCCGGGGTAGCAACCTCCCGCGCATCAGGCCGTGGCGGCGGTTTCCCCTGGCCGTCCGGTACGAGGTGCTTGGCGTCATGGAGGGCGATCAGCCCAGCGTCGCCCTGGACGAGATCATGGCCGGCATCACCCGATGCCTGAATGCCACCGGATCTTCGACCGGAGGGCCGGCACCGACCGATTGACCACCGAGCTGGTCAGTGCTGGCCGTGTCCGTGGTCGTCGACCAGTAGCAGGGCGTGCCCGTGGTCGTGGTGGGCGTGGTCGCCCAGGACCTTCTCTCCGTAGGCCTCCCGGAGTACATCGGGCACCAGGACCTCCTCGGGGCTACCAGCGGCTACGAGACGCCCGTCCAGGACCAGGACGCGGTCGCAGTGCCTGGCCTCGTCGAGGTGGTGGGTGGAAAGGACGACGATACGTCCGGCATCGCGTTCGGCTTCCATCACGCCGAGTATCCGTTCCTGGCTGACCAGGTCGAGGCCGGTGATGGGTTCATCCAGAAGCAGGACGTCGGCCTGTCGTGCCAGCGCCTGTGCCACCAGTACCCGTTGGCGCTGGCCGAATGAGAGACGGTCCAGCGGAGCGTCGATGAGGTCGCGGACACCGAGTCGGCCGGCGGCATCGTCAACTGCCGCATGGTCGTCAGGGCCAAGTCGTCGGGGAAGCAACGTCGGGCGGAAGCGCGCCATCCGAAGTACCTCGCCGACGCTCAGCGGTAGCCAGGATCTGGAGTGCGTCTGGGTCACGAAGGCGACCGATGGCTGGGCGCCGGTGAGGGACCCGGTGGAGGGCTGCCTGAGCCCTGCCAGAACCTCGAGGAGGGTGGTCTTGCCGGCGCCGTTGGGCCCCACCAGGGCGGTCGAGGATCCGGCCTCGAAGTCGACCCGGATGGAGTCCAGGGCCCGACGTCCACCCCTTACGACCGTGACGTCACGCAGCCTGATCCCAGAGCTGTCTCGGCCGTCATCCTCATCCATGATGAGAATCATTCTCGCTAGATTCGAGTAGTGCCGCAACCCCGGTAGGCCTGCGTTCCAGGATTGAGCACACCTCCCTGTCGGCAAATACGATCGGGAAATGGCAGAAACCGAGATCCTGGCGGTTGACGACCCGGGCGCAGCCTTGGAGATCAGGAGGAGCAGGGTGCCGGACTACCCGATCTATCTCGGCCCCGCGACCCACCTGGCCGAGGAACGCACCCGCCTCCACGGCCTCTCGTGGGAGCACTTCGATGCCCGGATGCTGGGTAGCACCGTGGGTGCGGAGTTGACCGGAATCGATCTGGCCGCTGCCCTTCCGGAGCCGGCCATCCAGGAGATCCAGGTAGCCCTGGATTGCTACAAGGTGGTCTTCTTCCGGGACCAGGACATGACGGCCGAGCAGCACCTCGGCTTCGCCAGGAGATTCGGAGAGTTGGAGGTCCACCCGTTCATTCCCTCCAAGGAGGCGCAGCCTGACCTCGTGCGGTTCGCCAAGGGACCTGACACCGGCGGATACGAGAATCAGTGGCACCACGACGTGACCTGGCGTGAACAACCGTCCCGCTCGACGATCCTGCGGGCGGTGGAGGTGCCCGCTGTCGGCGGGGACACCCTCTTCGCCGACATGTGCGCCGCCTACGACGGCCTGCCCGAGGACCTTCGGGTCGAGGCTGAAGGCCTCAGTGCCGTCCACTCCTTCCAGCGCGCGTTCGGTAAGCAGGTCCCGCCGGAGCGGATGGACGAGGTGAGGGCCCTGTACCCCGAGGTATCGCATCCCGTGGTCTGCACCCACGAGCGCACCGGGCGGCGTTACCTGTACGTGAACCGGATTTTCGTGGACCGCATCGCAGGCCGAACCCGGACCGAGAGCCTTGACATCATGGACCGACTGTGTCGGCAGGCGGATTACCCCGAGTACCAGTGCCGATTCCGATGGGAGCAGGGGTCGGTGGCTTTCTGGGACAACAGGGCCGTCCAGCACTACGCCAACAGTGACTACTGGCCCGACGTCCGGGTAATGGAGAGGGCCAGCATCGTCGGTGCCCGTCCCGCTGCCTGAGGCGGCGCAGGGTCATCGACCACCGACGGTTCCGCCAGTCGTCGGAGCACGCCGGGACCGCTGGCGGATCAGGCACTCACCAGAGGTCGCCGGCCAACCCGGCTGCGAGTGATCCGCCCAACTCGCGGGCTGCCACCAGGTGTTCTGCTGTGACGTCGCCGCTGATCACTAGCGGTTCGAGCACAGAGCGCCATTCAAGGCCGGTGGCGAGTGGTACCACGGCTGCCACTGCGCCGCTTCCGTCGCCACCCGCCTTCACCATGAGGCCGTAGGGCCGGCCCCGGGTGTGCTCCAGGCACGGGTAGTACGTCCTGTCGAAGAAGTCCTTCAGTGCCCCCGACATGTATCCGAAGTTCTCCGGCGTGGCCAGCAGGTAGCCATCGGCGGCCATCACGTCATCCACGCCTGCCTCCAACGCCCCCATGACCTGAACGTCGACAGACGACCCCAGCGTCTCGGCGATCATCGGATCGGTGGCGCCCTCGACCGCTGCTTCCACCAGGTCCCGGGTGGAGCCCGAGGCCGAGTGCCAGACGACCAGCAGCAGGGGAGCCTCAGGCATGATTGCGGTACCGGGCCTGGGTCTTCACGGTCGTGCAGGTGATCCGCGCGCTGCTCAGAAGTGGTACGGGAAGTCCGAGTAGTCCTGAGGGCGCTTCTCCAGGAAGGCGTCCCGCCCCTCCTGGGCCTCATCCGTCCCGTAGGCCAGCCGGGTGGCCTCGCCGGCGAAGACCTGCTGGCCGATCAGCCCGTCATCGATCATGTTGAGTGCGAACTTGAGCATCCGCTGGGCCGTCGGACTCTTGGCGTTGATGGCCTCGGCCCACTCCAGTGCCACGGACTCCAGGTCGGCATGGTCCACGACCTCGTTGACCATGCCCATGGCATGAGCCTGTTCCGCGGTGTAGCGGCGTCCCAGGAAGAAGATCTCCCGTGCGAACTTCTGGCCGACCTGGCGGGCCAGGTACGCCGATCCGAAGCCGGCATCGAAGCTGCCCACGTCGGCATCGGTCTGCTTGAACGCAGCATGCTGACGACTCGCCAGCGTCAGGTCGGCTACGACGTGAAGGCTGTGGCCGCCACCGGCCGCCCAGCCTGGAACCACGGCGATGACCACCTTGGGCATGAAACGGATCAGTCGCTGGACCTCCAGGATGTGCAGGCGTCCGGTTCGGGTCGGGTCCACCGACTCGGCGGTGTCGCCAGTGGCGTAGCGATACCCGTCACGTCCCCGTATCCGCTGGTCGCCACCCGAACAGAACGCCCAGCCGCCGTCCACCGGTGAGGGCCCGTTGCCCGTCAGCAGGACTGTCCCCACGTCAGGCGTCATCCTGGCGTGGTCGAGTACCCGGTACAGCTCGTCGACCGTGTGCGGCCGGAAGGCATTGCGCACCTCAGGGCGATCGAATGCGACCCGGACCGTGCCCTGGTCGACTGCGCGGTGGTAGGTGATGTCGGAGAGGTCGAAGCCATCCACGACAGCCCACCTGTCCGCATCGAAGATCTCTGAGACGACACCATTGACCATGGTGGCGAGCATACGGCCCGCTGGCTCGCGGCCCGGGACCGGTGCCTAGCATCGCTCCATGGTTGAACACGCTGTCGACGTGCGCCGCGAGATCGTCATCAACGCCGACGCCGACGTGGTCTGGGATGTCGTGGCTGATGCCGAGAGGCAGGCCGAGTGGTTCCCGGGAATGGTCTCCTCCCTGGTCATTGACGGAACCCGGACCATCGTGACGGCGGTAGGCGGCATGCTCATCGAAGAGATCCTCACCGTCGACCACCAGGCACGATGCTTCGAGTACTCGATCACCGGACCAGTGCACCTGGACCACCACCGGGGACGAATCACGGTCATGGAGGCGCCCGGCGGGGCACGCGTCGTCTACGAGCAGGAACTCGAGCCGAAGGCCCTGGTCTACGTCCTGGACGCAGCCATCGGCGACGCTCTCGACGGCCTCAGGGACCTGGTCATGGATGGTCGGATCTCGCGTTCCTTCGCGGCCCCGGATGCCGTCCCCGGTGGACGACCAACGGAAGAAGGCGCCTGATGGGTCGGGGAATCCTGTTCGTGACCACCGATCAGCAGCGTTACGACGCCCTTGGCTGCAATGGCGGAGCGATCGCCCGCACACCTGTCATCGACGGCCTCGCCGCCTCCGGGATCCGGTACGAACGTGCACACCCGCAGAACGTCGTCTGCATGCCATCGCGCGCAACGATGCTCACCGGCCAGCACGTACGAAACCACGGCGTCTGGATGAATGGGGTTCCGTTGCCTGCCGACTCTCCGACGGTGGCAGGGTTGCTGTACGACGCCGGATGGCGGACCGGCCTCTTCGGGAAGGCCCACTTCGAACCCCTCCTGGATCCCTTCCTCCGCTTTCCTGAAAACCGCATGGGCATCAGCGGTGAAACCGACGAGGACGGGAAGGCCCACCGGGGCTTTGAGCACATGGAGTTCGCAGGGCACGGCTCGGCAGGACCGAACCACTACGGGGGGTGGTTGCGGAAGAACCAGCCGGAACACATGGGGAGTTTCTTTCCTGCGCTGGGCATCGACCTGGAGGTGAACTCCGAGGGAGGTGGCGACAGCGGTGCACCCCAGGTTCGGCACAACGCTGTAGCGCGTGAGAACTACCACACGGACTGGGTGGCGGACCGGGCCATCGACTGGCTGCAGGGCATTGGTCTCGACGACGACTGGTTCTGCTGGCTGAGCTTCCCCGACCCCCACCACCCGTGGGATCCGCCGGCCTCGGAGCTCCACCGTGTTCCCTGGAGGGACCTGGACCTGCCGGCCGGCTACCCGGAGCTGGCATCGGACCGTGAGGCCGCCATTGACGCAAAGGCCGCACACTGGCGTCACTGGTATGACGGCACCCTTGTCACGAACTTCGAGGCCCCGCCACGCTGGGTGCCGGCGACGCTAACCGCCGACCAGGTGCGCGAGGTGAACGCCATGGCCCATATCCAGAACGAGCTCATCGACGAAGCCCTGGGGCGCGTTCTGGGCGTTCTGGACGCCGACGGGCGTGGAGACGGCACCGACGTGGTGTTCACAACCGACCACGGCGAGTTCCAGGGTGATCACGGTTTCCTGTTCAAGGGCCCGTTCCACGTGGACTCGCTCATGCGCCTGCCCCTCGTCTGGCGACCTGCTCCGGATCGGACGGTCCAGCCATCCGTGGTGGCCGAGCCTGTCGGCCTCGTGGACCTTGCCCCCACCTTCTGTCGGATCGCCGGGATTGAGGTGCCGCAATGGATGGATGGCGAGCCACTTCCCACCTCACCAACCGAGGCCGCTGTCCAGTGCCGACAACGTGTCCTGACCGAATGGGACAGCGTCCATCCCGGTGGCGCCGAGGTGCACCTCCAGACAATTACCCGCGATGGGCTCGTCTGCACGCGCTACGAGCCGGGGACCTGTCACGACGGCACCGAAGGCGAGCTCTGGGACCTGGCCGAGGATCCCCTCCAACTCGTGAACCTCTGGGACGACCCATCAAGACGCTCCCTGCGCGATGACCTGGTCGGGGACCTGGTCGGGTCCCTCCCGGAGCGACCTGGTACAGCGTTGGCGCTCGAGGCGCCGGTCTGACCTCAGGGAGTGCAGTCTGCGAGCAGGCCGGCAAGCACCTCGGGTGTACCCGGGCGCACCCCCAGCGAACCCTCGATTCCCATGGCCACCAGATCCCCGTAGTCGGCGTCCATCATGTCGGCGACCGCAGGTTGCACCCAGTCGGCATCGACCGATCCGCCGAAGCCGGTTATGACAGCCATCCCCGTGGGTGACACGTCAAGGGTGGTCACCGTCAGGTCTGGCCTGTACCTACGCAGCAGGACCACCGTCTTCCAGACGTCGCCGCTCCAGACAATCGACCCACGTTCCCGTTCGGAGGTCGGCTTGTCTATCGGTAGGGCGTCATGGACCAGGACAACCGTGCCCGGATGGGCGAAAGCCTCGATGGAGAGCACGTCGGCGAGGGCCACCTCGAAGTGGTGCATGCCGTCCACGAAGGCGAGATCGACCGGGCCTCCGAGCAGGTCGATCACGTCGCACTCCGAGAAGAAGTGCTCCGAGGTGGCCTCCACCACCGACCAGTCCGGATGCTCGAGGGAATCCACGCGGGGAGCGGGGTCCACCCCCAGCAGCCTCGTACCGGTGCCGGCGCACGCCAGCGAGTGGCCCTCGTTGACGCCGATCTCCAGATAGCGGACCGGCTCCACCATGAGGTGGACATCGATGAGCATGTGCAGGTAGGTCTCGTACGCAGCGCTCACCGGTCCCGCCTCCACCAGACTCCCGTCCAGTCGATGGACACGATCTCCTCGTGGAT
>Ga0302139_10000084_pt1 | contig 36700 bp, 38 predicted proteins | sample CBN3_331_MG_FD_203104 | JGI IMG/M metagenome (GOLD analysis project Ga0302139, IMG submission 203104) | Marine microbial communities from Western Arctic Ocean, Canada - CBN3_33.1 | ecosystem: Environmental > Aquatic > Marine > Oceanic | place: Canada: Western Arctic Ocean | collected 2017-09-15 | reverse complement strand
ATCTATCTGCCCTATGCCACCGCCACCAGCGAGGGACTCCTTGCACTGCTGGCTGCAGGTGTGAAGCCCGATGACCCCAGGGTGCTCAGCGCCATCGACTGGCTCGATTCTCACCCCGACCTGGACCACCCCGGCGGCATCCCGCATGACCACCCCGATCGATGGGGACAGGTGCTCTTCTTCTATCACCTCTCCATCCGCGGAGAGGTCGCCATCGCTTCCGCAGATGCCGCTCGATTGTTGGAGCCGATGACGAATTTACTCTCGGATCGACAACGAAATGATGGGAGCTTCGTCAATCCTCTTGGCACCCTGATGAAAGAGGATGATCCGATCCTCGCCACAGCACTGGCTGTCACTGCAATCGGAGCCGCGCTCACTCCTTGAGTCACCAGCGGCGCTGATGGGGAGTTCGCTCAAGTCCAGCACATCACTCGTGGCGGAGTGCCGAGATGGGATCAAGACCAGCCGCACGTCGAGCCGGATAAATACCCGAGACGATGCCGACTGCCATCGAGATGGAGAGCGAAAGCACCACACTGGAAATGGTAATGGCAGCACTCCAGCCGGTGAAGAAGGTCAGTACCTGTACCAGGCCAATCCCGACCAGGACGCCAACTCCGCCGCCAATCGTCGATATCGTGGTCGTCTCGATGAGAAATTGCGAGATGATGTGATGTCTACGTGCACCCAATGCCCGACGAATACCAATCTCCTTTGTTCTTTCGGTAACCGTTGCCAGCATGATATTGGCAATCCCGATTCCACCGACCAACAACGAAATCGAGGCGATCGCGACCAGGGCGATGTTGAACACCTGCTGGGTCTTCTGTCTCTGTGAAAGCACTTCCAGTGGAACCACGAGTTCGTAGTCCTTCTCGGGGTGATTGCGCTCCAGAAGGCTCCCGAGCATTCTTGCCGTGACCAGAACCTGGTCCAGATCTGTTACGGAGATGACGACCTGATTCAATTCGACATCCGTCGCCTCCGTGGATCCATTACGGCGACTGATGGATCGTGTTCCATGACGCCTCAGCACACTGCTATACGGCACATAAATCTCGGAACTCTTGGCATCGACAGACAGTGCCTTTCTTGCATATCCTAGAAACGAATCCTCTTTGAGCACTCCTACGATGTAGAAGGTCTCATTATCGATGTTGAGGGGGAAACCAATCGGATCCTGGTAAATGCCCAGTTCCTTGAGGATCCCTGACCGAACCACACAAACCCGAGACAACTTCTCATCATCGAGACGAGTCAGATTTCTTCCGATGGATGTATTGAGTTGAAACATCTCCAGATGCTCAGGGGTCACCGCGTAAAGTGTTCCTTCTGCTCTTTTGCTACCCTTCCACACCGTTTTCTTGCTGACATGAACAGGAAGCGCCTTTTCGAGACCCGGAATCGTATCCAAAATCTGACGATGATCTCTGAATGTGATCCCATAACTATTGATCCAATTGCCTCGCTGAGAAGAGTTCGCTTGTTCTTCTGGCTTGATCGAATTGATGATGATGTTCTGGATCCCAAGACGACCGATTTCCTCGAGTAATTCCCGTTCAGCGCCAGCACCGAGGGCGAGCATGGCGATCACCGATCCCACACCAAATACGACTCCAAGCATCGTCAAGATGGTACGCATCGGATAGCCCACAAGATTGCGTAATCCCATCCGAACCAGCTCCAGTTGCTTCTGTGGAATCATGTCGTTCCCGCCTCGACCATCACTCCATCTCGAAGATCAACCCTACGCTGAGATCGGTCCGCCACATCTGGGTCGTGTGTAATCATAACGATGGATCGGCCCTGCTGATGTAGGTCATCGATCAGGCCAAGGACTTCCTCACCCGTTGTGCTATCCAGGTTTCCGGTGGGCTCATCCGCGAGCAATAGCACCGGATCATTGATGAGAGCTCGAGCGATGGCGACACGCTGGCATTCCCCCCCTGATAACTGGGTAGGTCGATGTTCGCTGCGATCACTCAGGCCGACAGATTCAATCACCTGATGACATCGATCAGTAGTGGCCGCAATCGAGCGGGTGCCATAGAGAATAGGTACCTGCACATTCTCGAATACCGTCAACTGCGGAATCAGATTGAAACTCTGAAATATGAAACCGATGTCCTTGTTTCTAATTTTTGACAACTCGTCATCGGAATATGAGGACACATCTCTTCCATTGAGCAGATATGCCCCCTCGCTGGTGTTATCGAGACACCCGATCAAATTGAGCATGGTCGATTTTCCCGATCCGGAGGTACCCGTGATGGAAACATACTCCCCCTCTGCAACATCCAGATCTATCCCCTTGAGTACGTGGAGTCGGGGCTCGTGATCACCGTAATACTTGTGAACTCCCTGCAAGGAGATGATGGGAGCCTTCATGGGGAGGAAGGCCCGCGTCGTCGGCCACCGGGGTTACCATTACCAGATCCACCACGTGGTCTTGACTCCCGCTCGACAGGGCTCTTGGCTGAGGGAATATCTTCACTATTAGAGACTGATACCGACTCTGGCTTGTAGAGCAAGACATGCTGGCCTTCTTCGAGTCCTTCGGTGATCTCCAGAAAACTGTCGTTGGATCGCCCCACTGTCACTTCGGTTTTCTCACTGCCCCTGGAGCTATGGAGAAAGCAGTAGTAACGCCCCGCCTCGGCATGGATGGATTGAAGGGGCACGTACAGAACATCATCCAGGTCTGCAGTATGAATCTCTACCTCGGCCGAAGTTCCTGGCTTCAACTCAAGATCGTTGCCCTGTAAACTGACCTCAACTTTGAAACGCCGAATCTGATCTCCCCAGCGCCGATTCCCGGCGTTGGCAACAGCATCGATCTTGATGACCTCGCCATGGAAAACACGATCCTTTTGCACGTCGGATCGAATCACGGCGTTCATCCCCTCAGATACCTTGTCGATATCTGCTTCGTGAATGTTGATCAATACGGCCATCTCCGAAGGGTCGGGTAAGGTCAAGATGACACGATTGAAATAGACATTCTCTCCCACCCGGATGTCTTCTGCTTCCCAGGAGCGATCGGGATTGCCGTAGAAGACGACACCTCCACTGGGAGCAACGATAGTCATACGTTCGATATCGTATTGCTCAAGCGCTAACTCTTCCTGGCTCTCTAGTAAGCGACGCTCATCCTGGCTAACTTTGATAACCAGGCTTCCCATCTTCGTTTCGGCCTGCTTTGCGACCCGCTCGACACCTCTCAGTGCCTCGGTAACTGCCGCTTCCTTTTGTTTAATGTTGAGTGGTTTTTCGAACACTCTATACAGTTCTCGATCTTGCTTGGCGGTCACCAGGCCTTCACGCTTCTCTTTCAGATTGATGCGCTCCTGCTCGAATTCGTCCTGAGTGACAAATCCCTTCTCCAGCATCTGGGGCATGTCTTCCCACAGCCCCTCCGCGCGGCTGAGCTCCGACTCTGCCTTTTCTATTGCGAGGTTCAGGCGTCGTTCCTCTTTCGGAATATCCCCAGCCATCAACTTTTCACGTTCGACCTGGGCGACCTCGAGTGACAGTTGTGCTTTCTCTGAATCTGTCTTGTTCTGCTCGGTCTGAATTGCCACCTCTGTACGAGACGTATTCAACTCGATTTCAAATCCGATCAGATTGTCCTCGATATCATCGATCCGGCGCTGCGTCTCCTCTTTCTCGAGTTCGACAACAATCACGCCCTTCTCGACTATCGTCCCCTCTTCGATCAGCCATTCGATCGCCGTACGACCCTTGACCTCGGAGCGAATATGGACTGCATTTCGAGTCTTGAGGGTGCCACGCTCGGTCAGGGAGACCTTGAGCGTGCCACGACGAACCGGAGTACTGCCACCGCTAGGGTTCTCGGTTCCACCGTTGCCACCGAAGGTCCCGATCAGGATCATCAACAGCAAGAGCCCTCCGACCCCGATTGCCGTCTTGGCCGACTTCGTCACTTTGCCACCATTCCATCCTCATTCACGAAGAGGAGTCCTAACTGCTTCTGAAGCCTCAGCAACTGGATCTCGTGGGCTACGATTCGATCCAGTTGTCCGTTTTTCGCTTCGGTCAGAGAATTGGTCGCCTCGACCACGTCTCTATTGGTCCCTGTTCCTCGCAATTGATCGATCTCCGCCTTCTCGACACTGAAGGTCACTGATTGAATCTTCTTCAGCCCCAGTTCGATCTGTGCTTTTCTCTGCTGTAACGTTCTGAGGGAATCTCGTACTTCAAGGATGACTTCATCTCGCTGACGGTCCAGTTCACGCCGCGCCTGATCGAGCGAGATTTCTGCGGATCTGAAATTGTTTCTCTGACTCTGACGATCGAGAGGGATCTCCATCACAAGCCCCACGGAGTAATCATCCGAATCATCGATGGTCAGATCTGAAAATCGGTGCTTTGGATCCGCTGCAGCAGCGTATCCGAGAGAGAGTCCCAGTGATGGCAATAGCGAGTTGGTTGCGATATTGAGTCCACGCTCCGCATCTTGCAGTTGATCTCTTGTGGATCGGAGGTCGAGCCTGTTGTGGAGGGCAGCCTCGACCGCTCCTTCCAGATCCATCTGGAAAGGAGTGACCTGAGGGAAGTCATCCTGGATAACAAACTCCACGTTGGTGGGTAAACCCAGATCAATCTTGAAGCGGTCGATGGAGAGGCTGAAAGTCTGTTCTGCATCGAGGCCACTGGACTGCGCTTCCAGCAGTGCTTGCTCTGCCCGGAACACATCCAGGCTATTGCCTCGACCGAGACGAAACAGTGCTTTCGCTTGCTCCCAGGCAAACAGCTGTCCCTCGATATTCTCACGCGTATTGGCGAGCTTTTTCTGCTGGCTGATGAGCCCGAAATACTTCTCTGTGATCTGGATGACAAATTCTTGCCGATAAAACTCGAAGTCCCTCGCTCTGTATAGCAGGTTTCGTTCCGCCTGGTTCAGCGCCTCGAAGGCAAAATCGTGCCCAGCACCCCGAAGCAACGGTTGAGTCAGCGACAAGGACGTCGAAACATTGGATGTCTGGCTGTCGGCCAGAGGGTCATCCGAATGAATCAAAGACGCATTGGTATCGAAGGAGAGGGTCCCGCCCAAAAACAGCATCTGGCTGCCGCCGAGAGACAAGGCCGCCACATCTTGATAGTTCTGGTCACTTCCATCGGAGGCAGAAAAGGACGCCGTTGAATTGAAGACTGGACGCAGGAAGTCCCTCCTGGTCAACCCGAGCGACAATGCGCTGAGAAAAAAGGACTCTCTTTGCGATTGAAACGACCGGCTATGGCGGGTCGCGATGCGGATGGCGGAGTCCAGATCAAGAATATCCGGCACCTCGATGTCCACCACCTTGGCATCTGGATGGGTCACTGCAGATGCTGGATCGATCAACTGCTCCCGTCGAAAGCGATCGACTTCGGCAACCTTCTCGTCCTGGATACGATTTCCTTCCAGTTCAGCGATGGCATGATCTCGAGCGGCACAACTGGGCAGCAGAATCAGAATCGCCACTCCAAGGGAGAACCACAACCCGTGCTTTCCGCTCGGAGGGTTCCGGTAGTGGGATTCTCGTAACCTTGAGTTCAATTCCATCTCCTCAACTCGACCACCACCAACTACCAACGAAAATTCAACGGACGACTCGGTTCAGGAAATCAATCCTGGATCGAGTGTGCTGAGTATCGGTAGTATCGCAGGAGTTGTGCCCTCAACCAAGATCCGGTGGCGGTTTCCACCGTCGTTACCGGCACATCTGGGCAAGAATGGCGGCGGTCGCAGGAGCGATGATCCGTTCCCTCTCGATCCCTCGAATCAGGCGTTCGAGATCCTCAGGATGATCGACATCGAACCAGGACTCGATGGAGCGAGTCTCGAGTTGAAACTGCTCTAATCGCTCCAATAGTGCATCCAGGGTATTTGTTTGGCTCCAGGGAAGCCCTTCCAGCAGTCCTTCGGGGCAATGCCGGAGTCCCAGCAGATAAAAACCTCCGTCGCAGCCGGGGCCGACCACGGCGTCTGCGTCTTGTAATGCAACCCGCGCCTGTTCCAGTAATGCTCGAGGGAGGCCTGGAGTATCGGCTCCCAACACGATGACGTGATCCGTTGTGGCCAGAGCACGAAGGGCCATCCGTTCGATGCGGTCCCCGAGGTCTCCATCACCCTGGATCCACTGCACCATCGAGGACAACTGACCATCGAGGGGCCCGGTGGTCGCCACCACCGGCTCGGCCCATGGAACTGCGGCCAGCGACTGGTAGGTGTCGAGAAGAAATGCCTCCGCTAGTTTGGCTGCCTGGTCCGGGCCGATGGTACGAGCCAAGCGCGTCTTGACTTGTCCCGGCCGAGGAACCTTGGCGAAGATCACCGCCTGAATCGACTCCATAACTTCATCACTCATCGACCCCCTCCCCAGCAGAGGCGTTTCTATCCAGGAGAGTTCCCCCGCAACTGGATCCACTTCCCGCACAACACCCGAGGCAATGTCCACCGGTCAAGATCGGTTGCCCGATGAGCTCATCCAGATGAATCAGATCCTGGATGAAAATCGGAGTGGAATTTCCTGAAGTCATCCCAAGTTCCAGCATCTGGTTGAAATCACAGTCATACAGGGCACCGTCCCACCCCACGCTGATGGTATCTCGACACATCAAACCAGCGACAGTCGATGGATTGAAATTGGCTTCGAGCAGATCGAGGTACTCGGGCAGTTCGCCACTTCGGTGGAGACTTTCAGAGAATCGTTTCACCGGCAAGTTGGTCATCGCGAGCAACCGATCAAATCGCAGTCCAAACTGCTCCTTCAGGTGCTTCTTGTAATCTTGTTCGAGGGACTCTTGGGGCGGCGGCAGGCTCGCTCCAAGGGGGTTATAGACCAGATCCAACTGCAGCCCGTGCTGTCCATCTCCGTACCCCAGGGTATTCAACCAACGAATCGCGCGAATGCTTCGACTGAAGGCCCCCCCACCTCGTTGAGCATCGACATTCTCTTCGGTGTAGCAGGGCAAACTCGCCACCACGCGAACCTTGTGGCTCGCCAGAAACTCGGCAAGGTCTTCCATCTCTGGCTCGAACAACACCGTGAGATTGCATCGATCGATCACCGAACGGCCCAGTTCCCGAGCTCCCTGCACCAGCCAGCGAAAATGAGGATTCAACTCGGGAGCACCGCCGGTCAAATCGACCACCTCGATGGAGGGAGTTCGATCGAGCAGAGCCATCACAGCCTCAGCCACCTCACGGCTCATCATCTCGGTTCGACGTGGCCCCGCTTCGACGTGACAGTGCAAACACGACTGATTGCATAACTTCCCCAGGTTCACCTGCAGGGTGGAGATCGAATTGCGCACCAGTGGGTCCAACTGATGTCGACTCAGGTGAGCATCGAAATTACGATCCCGCACCAGTTGTGCCGATCGTTGAGCATCCATCCTTGACCTCCTCGCGCAGGGGCATCGTCTTGCGGGAAATGCATCGATCTAACCGCCACGGCGCACCTGAACCGTCAGAAGATGAGGCGGTCGACATACCCGACCCGGACAGGATAGGAGTTTCTATGACTCAGGGGGAGAAGGCGGATCAAAAGGACAGCGCCCCCGTCGTGACCGACGGAGGCGCTGATGGCTCCCCGGGTTGGACTCGAACCAACAACCAAGTGGTTAACAGCCACCTACTCTGCCAATTGAGCTACCAGGGAATCGTGGTGCAACTGAAGAAACTTATCCCTCAATTCCAATACTGTCAACATCACACGCCAATTGCCGTGCCAAAGCGTCCTGAAGCGGCCTACAATAATATTGACTTTACGCAACATCATGCAATCCTGTCGTCGAGGAGGAATGATGGAGAGAAATCATGTTGCCGGTCCAATGCCCTACCAAGGTCCACAGTTGAACCCTGCAGAGATTCAACGATTGCAGAGCCGGTTTCCCGAGTTCCTCGGTACTTCAAGGCCTCTGATTCGTTTGCTACAGCAGATCGAAAAGGTCATCTCGAGCGACTCCACGGTCCTGATTCACGGAGAGAGCGGCACTGGCAAGGAACTGGTGGGTCGGGCGATCCACCGCCTGAGTCCGAGGAAAGCGGGCCCGTTCATCTGCGAAAACTGCGCGGCCATCTCCCCCAATCTACTCGATGGTGAGCTGTTCGGTCACGATCGCGGAGCCTTCACCGGTGCCACTTCTGAGCGGGCCGGATTGATCGAAAGTGCCGAGGGAGGCATCCTGTTGCTCGACGAAATCGGTGAGATGGAAGCGGCACTCCAATCGAAGTTGCTGAGGGTCTTGCAGGAGCGAGAGATTCGCAGAGTGGGTAGCACTCGCACTCGAAAGGTCGATTTCCGTTTGCTGGCTGCGACCCACCGCGATCTCGAACAGGAGATCCAGGCGGGACGCTTTCGTGAAGACCTGCGCTACAGGATCGATGTCCTACGAGTGGAAATCCCACCGTTGCGCCAACGACGCCAGGATATCCCGCTGCTGTGTCAGAATTTCTTGCGTGCTTTCTGCAAGAAAAATAGGTGCTCAGTTCCCAGCTTTTCCGCCGATGCCTTGACCGTCCTGATCGGAGCGCCGTGGAAAGGAAACATCCGGGAACTGAGAAATGAAATGGAAAGGGTCTCGGCGGCGGGGAAAGCGAGAATTCTGGTCGAGGATCTATCCCCTTCGCTGCATCGAACATCGGTTCCTCATCCCATCGCTCTCCGTTTGAGAGCGGAACTGGGCACCGATCTTCGAAAACTGGAAGAGGTGGTGCTCGGTGGCATCGTGAGGGATGTATTGACCGAAACCGATGGCAACAAAGCGCAAGCCGCAAGGATTCTGGGGATTCCCAAAACCACCCTCTACCGGCGGCTAGAACGATGGCGGCTACTTTCCTGAAGTTCGGTTCCCGCTACCGGGTTCAATCGCCAGCCAGATCTGGCTATTTTAACGCATGATTACAAAGCCACCGCGGTCGCGTCGAATCCCCGCCCGCAATACTATCGCTGTCACCTTCGCCTTCCTTCTCGCCATGGCACTTCCCTGCTGCTGGCTTTCCTCCTGCGCTGCACCGGGGTGGTCTGTCGGTTCACAAGCACTGCCCCAGGGCCATCGGGTTCTGACCCAGGGGAATGGAATACTCGCAGTGGTCGATCGCGATGGCCAGCTGGAATGGTCGATGCCGTGGGGTTCAATACATGACATCCATCGGCTTCCATCCGGCAACATCTTGGTCCAGCGAGGCTCATCCGAGGTGGTCGAGATCGACTTCAAGAGCCAACAGGTGGTTTGGAGTTATGACTCGGCACGTGCCAACGGCAATGAAGGACGTGCCGTCGAGGTTCATGCCTTTCAGCCGCTCAAGAATGGTCTTCTGATGATCGCCGAAAGTGGTCCGGCGAGAATCATCGAAGTCGATCGCCAGGGAAGATTGGTGTCGAAGACCCCACTCAAGGTCGATCGACCCCATCCTCATTCCGATACTCGACTGGTGCGAAAGATCTCAGCAGATCGCTACCTGGTCTGCCATGAGAGAGATGGAGTGGTCCGAGAGTATCAGCAGGGCTCGGGAAAAATCGTATGGGAATACGATGTTCCGATGTTTGATCGAAAACCAGTCGGCGGCCACGGGCCCGAGTCCTTCGGAGATCAATGCTTCTGTGCCTTGCGCCTCGATAATGGCAATACCCTGATCACCACGGGCAATGGACACGGCGTGATCGAAGTCAGCGCCGACCACCAAATCGTCTGGCGACTGGACCAGTACGATCTCCCTCAGATCTGCCTCTCCTGGGTCACGACCCTGGAGGTGCTTCCCGATGGTCACTATGTCATCGGGAATTGTCATGCTGGCCCTGGACAGCCGCTGATCATCGAGATCGATCCCGCCAGTAAGGAGGTGATCTGGACCTTTGATCAGTTCCCGAGATTCGGCAATTCGGTGCCCAATTCACAACTCCTGGATGTGACCCGATCGATTCGCTAGATCGATCGATTCACGCTCAGGTCTGATGAACCTGGGCGATGAAGGGCAAGTTGCGATAGTAACCCTGCCAGTCGAGGCCATAGCCCACCACGAAGTCGTTGGGGATCTCGAATCCACAATAATCGACCGGGGCCAGTTTCACGTTATTGGCGGGCTTGTGGAGCAGGGAACAGATCGAGATGGAAGCGGGCCCCCGAGCTTCGAGACTGGCCTTCAGGTACTGCACTGTCAGTCCAGTATCGACGATATCCTCGACCACCAGTACATGTCTATTCGAGATCGATTGCTGCAGATCGAGATCGAGTTTCACCTCACCGCTCGTGACCACGGAATTGCCGTATGAAGACGCTCGAAGAAAATCGATGCTGAAAGGAAAGTCCAACTTCCTGACCAGGTCAGCGACAAACACGAATGCACCCTTGAGGACACAGACGATGATCGGATCGCGCTCGCCCATGTTTTCCTGGACTTCGCGGGCCAGATCCTTGACGCGGATCCTGATTTCCTCCTCCTCGATCAAGACTTCCATGTAGTGCGGAGGTAACGGTGGCTCGGGATTCATCTTGTACTTCATGTCAGCATCCATCGATTTCTTCTGGAACGGAATCAGATCCACGTGAAGCGGAATCAGATCCACGAGTTGTTGATGATTTCCCCAACGCCACCCGCACCGGGAACGATGTAGTCGACCTCATTGAGTCCACTCTCTCGCGAGTCTCTGCCCGGAATCATACCCAAAACTTCGTCGGGACTCGCCCCTCGATCGAGGCGTAATGTCCAGATTTTGATTCCAGGAACCTCTGCCGTCATCCGACGGATGTACTCAGGGGTAATGATCAGATGAGCGGCGATGATTCGCTCAGGAGTCCCGCCGACTTTTTCCCTGTAATGCTGAATCACTTGTAGCAACGAGGATCCTGTCGCTCCCATCGGATCGGCGAAGAAAAGATATCGGCCATCGACATCACCACCGATCTTGCTGCCATGCAGTGCCGCTCCCGTTACCGCACCGGATTCATCGACGGTTCGCTCCATGATCACATGATCCTGTCGCACCCCTTGCGGATCGAGGACCTGATGGAGCATCTGCTGGCAGATATGGGATGGCACGGTTCCCGCTCGAGCCACATTTACAGTCACCGCGCGAGTTGCTCGATCGATGATTTGCCCGCGAAAAACTCCCAGCGGTGTGTACTGCTTCATGTTGGTGTCGCGCTCGATCAGGGAGCGAGGTAATTCCTGAGCGATCGCCCGCTGGAGTACGATCCGGTAAAGGGTATCGAGCAGCTCGTTGAACCGAGGCTGTCCTGTACCTGGAGTGCACATCTCGGTGAGCAAACTCATCGAATACGGATCGGCGAGGATCCGTACATCTTCTCCGTACTCGTGCTCGATGCCCCGACACTCTTCGCCCAGATCATCGTATGCAGTTTCCAAGGCCCTACCCCTCTTCTATCCCGAGATCCGATGGACCGAAGGAGTGCGGTAGCAACTCCCTGAGAGTCGTGGATTTCCCACCCTCTCCGTCGCAGATCCAGACCACCATTTGATTCGCACCCGGCAACTCGTTGAGGACCTGTCGGCAGGCGCCGCAAGGCATCGCCTCTACCCACTGTCCGGAATCGGCCGAACGCGCGGCAATGGCGATGGCGAGGGGGGTCCCCGGGGATCCGGCAGCAGCCCAGTTCATCACGGCACCGCGTTCGGCACAGATGGTGAGGCCGTAGCTGGCGTTCTCGACGTTACATCCGCCGAAGATCTGGGAATCACTCCAGAGGGCTGCACCGACATGAAATCGAGAGTAGGGAGCCCGGGCATGGGTGGCCTGCTGGCGTGCCGCTTCGAACAATTTTCCCGGGTCGAACTGATTCTCGGAGTGTTCCGTCACTGCTCCCCCCTTCACGGGGAAGAATGATACCACGGCTCCTGAGATCTTTCCGCCCAAGCGTGGGGTGACTATCGAGCAGCCGGATGGAGCCGTCTAGGGCAGCACTTCTCGTAATCGGGAACAATCTGGATTCATCCACCATTGCGCCGCTGGCGATGGCTCCACCGGAGCTTCCCCACGCAGTGCCCCGTGAACCGCCACCGTGGTGGCGTTTCCATGGCCATCGAGCAGCAGTTCAGAGACCACGCCGCGCGCTGGGGCATCCGCCACCTCTTCACTGAATAGCGCCAGAGCACCGATCAGCAAGGCACAGGAGACTTCAGCGGGATCCTCTTCCAATCGGCCCCACAGTTGTGCGCGGATGACATCTCCATCATCTCCGAGAAAATCGACTTCGTTCCAGCGCATCGACAGCAGTGACGGATCGAGTTCGATGGCAATTCCAAGATCCTCTGCGGCTCCGTCAAAATCTTCGACTCCAAGGCGGCCGATCGATCGTAGCAGCCAGGGTAATGCCGAATCGGACAATCCGGCCAGCGCCGCATCGATCAGCGGTAGTGCCGAAGCCGGGTCTCCGGTAGTCAACTGATGCCAGCCATCGCAGAGTTGTGCCAGGTAAACTTCTCGAAGGGACTGCGGGTCGTATCCCCCATCCTGGACATCGTCACCCGAATCAATCCAGGTGGTGGAAACCCAGGTGCTGGAGTCATTGCGCGAACTCCAGCGACCGTGATGCCACCAGATGAAACTGGCACTGGAGCAGGAGTACCAGGGGAGTGCCCAGCTATGGCACCAGGGGTCAGAATATCCCAGGTACCACGGGCTCCTGTAGCCGATCGCCCAGGGGTGATGCCAGACAGGTGTCGTCCAGGATCCGAGGTAACTGCCGTAGTAGTACGAGGAAGTGGGCAAGCAGTACCACGGCAAGGGATGATGAGGCCAGTGGTAGACGGTCGTGCCGCCTGGAAGCGACGCTCCACCACCACTATGGGTCACCGGAGGCAGCGGCATCGTAGGCAGCGGCATCGTAGGCAGCGGCGTGAGGACCACTCTCCTGCCACGATTCAACGAAACGCGTCGAGACCTATTGACCGTTGCCGACAACGGTTTTCGGGCGCCAGTCGGCTGGCCGATGCGACGGATCAGGTCGCGTGTCACCCCCACCGGCTTGCGCAGTCTTGCGGGCTTCTCGATGAGAGTACTGGTGCCGATACGGTCGGTGATGATTCTACGGCGTGAATCCCGCAGAGTGACGGTGCCCAGCAGTTCTCGACGAGAGCTTTCTCGTTCGCCGCTACGCATCGCCGGCAGTGGCTTCGATCGTGGCATGGCGGCGGGGATCCGTTCCCTGGGAATCCGCAGGGTAGGGCGCACAGAAGTGCGCGAAACGGTGCGAGTCGAGGTGCCGGACGAGGCGGTGGCTGAAGTCCCTCCGGCGGATCGGCCACTGCGTCCCGGCTGCACCACTCTCCTCGATGTTGGCGCCGTGGAAGTGGAGCGAGGGCGGGGAGCGACCACCGTCGGAGTGCTGGTGGAGGATCCTCCCCTTCGAGGGGTAGGACGCACTACCGGTCGAGCAGTTTGCGGTCTGACCTGTGGTCGAGAAGTTTGCGGTCTCGCCTGCGGTCTCGCCTGTGGTCTCGCCTGTGGTCTCGCCTGTGGTCTCGCCTGTGGTCTCGCCTGCGGTCTCGCCTGCGGTCTCGCCTGTGGTCGAGGGGTTTGGGGTCTGACCTGTGGGCGAGGGGTTTGTGGCCTCACCTGTGGTCTCACCTGTGGTCTCACCTGTGGTCTCACCTGTGGTCTCACCTGTGGTCGAGAAGTGGGTCGAGAACTCGGTCGAGGAACCTGGGTGGAACTACCTCGCGACGGTACCTGGCCCCAGATCTCAAGGGGGGCCAGCACGAGTGCCAGTAGCATCAGGCCGATCGATAGGAAACGTTTGGGGGTGTGGATCGTCATCGGCCCTCCAGATCTCTTTTGAATCCACTCCAAGGCGAGTGGATCGGCTGCGGGACTACTCTCAGGATACCACCCCAGCCCCCGGGAAGGGAGCGCGGAGTGGGCTCAGGCGACCTGCGGACACGAAATTGCCCGTTTCCCGACGAAACCGGCACGGATCGATCGGCTCAGGATGAAGATGACGGAGGGATCGAACGATTATTCACGCCGATTTTGAACCTTTTGGCGGAAGTAACCACACGGCGAGGAGGATCCCCACTGCGATTCCCAGCAGGTCTGCGACCAGATCCTCTCCATCGGGAGTGCGGCCAGGAATCCACCGCTGTGAATACTCGTGGATGAGAGCGAAACCGGTCAGGATCAACAGCGATCCGGGAATCCACTCGGCAGGAGCGGCACCGCTTCCACGCCAGAATCGAAAGGTCAGGGTCAACAGCATGAAACCCACCGCGTGACCGATCTTGTCGCGCCCCGGAGCCAGCCAGGAGCGCGGCAGAGTCTCAGCGATCCACTCCCCCGGCAGCATTCCGGCAATCGCCACCAACGCCATGACGACCCACGGAAACCACCTCCACAGCGAGCGCCCATCTGCTGCCACTGCGCTAGACCTGGACCTCTCCGAAGGCTCTCTCCAGCAGTGCCATCCGCAGCGGAACCCCGTTTGCCACCTGCTGACGGATCCGCGAGCGTACCCCGTCCGCCACCTCAGAGGTGACCTCGACCCCGCGATTCATCGGTCCCGGGTGAAGCACCACTAACGACGGCTTCGTCATCTCGAGGCGTCGCTGATCCAGTTGATACTCTTGCTGGTACTGTTGCGGATCGATCCCCTCTTGCGAGTCGAGACGCTCATGCTGGATGCGCAACAGTTGGATGGCGTCGAGGTGTGGCAAGACCGCCTCTAGATCCGTCTCCAGTTCGACACCGGTGCCGGCCAACGTCTCATCTTGCCACTGATCGGGAGCCACCATCACCACTCTTGCGCCCAGTGCACGGAATGCGACCAGGTCACTGCGCGCCACGCGGCTGTGGAGAAGATCTCCGACGATCCCGATGCATTTCCCCTCGAGGTCTCCGAACTCATCGATCAGCGTCAAGGCATCGAGTAGTCCCTGGCTCGGATGGGAGCGTGTCCCCCCTCCTCCATTGATGACTCCCGCCTGGCAGTGCTTCGCCAGTAGTGGGGCCGTGTCGGGATCGGCATCGCGAATCACCAGTGCCGCTGCCCCGAGGGATTCAAGTGCCCATGCCGTGTCGAGTAAAGTTTCTCCCTTGCGTAGGCTGGAAGCCTCAGCACGAAGTTCGAGAACCTCGGCACCGAGACGATGAGCTGCGGCGACGAAGGAGAGACTGGTCCGGGTACTCGGCTCCGAGAAGATCAAACCGACATGCCGCACCCCGGTGGTCCACAGCGGAACCTGGCACTCGCGCATCTGCTGGGCTCTCTCGAGTATCTGGCCGATCGCCTCGGGGGTGAGGTCTGATAGATCCACAAGGTCTCGTTGGGCTTCTCTTGTCATCTGATCCCTCTCAAATGCACTCGGCGAGGTTCAGGAGAATCGAGCGAGGATCGGTTCCCCCTTCGATCGCCACCAGCGCCTGTTCGATCCAATGCCGTTGGGACGGCAAGAAGAGGCAAGGTTTACCTCGCGGCATCTGACTGACGCCGTACAACTCTTGCAACACCAGCACCTTGAGTGTTTCGATCCCTTCCCCGGTCATGGCAGAGATTTTCGGGTGCTCGCCATCACCAGGTGAATTCTCATCGCAGCGACTGTGAAAGACAAGGCTTCTCCGGCAGGGAGTTTCCGGCGGTGGGCTGCGGCGGTCTCCCACTGAGGGGGGCACCAGGTGCAATACCAGATCTGCACTGCTCATCGCCAGCCGCATCCGGCGTACTCCCTCCCGCTCCACCGTCTCCTCCACCGTCTCCCCCAGTTGGCGGATCCCGGCCCCGTCGATCAGCGAGATGGGGAATCCGCAGAAAATCGCCTGCGATTGGATCAGGTCGCGAGTGGTTCCAGGCTGGTGCCAGGTCAGTGCTCTCGACTCCCCGACCAACTCGTTGAAGAGGGTGCTTTTCCCGGCATTGGGTACCCCGGCAATCACCACAGTGGGTGCCTCCAGGGCACCGATCCCGGACGCTGCGCCTTGCAATAGATGTTTCAGATCGGCAGCGGTCGGAGAACTTTCGAGAGCGCGTTCGATCCAACCAGCAAGCCCCGAGCTCGAGGCCTGCTCAAGCAAGAAGGCACACGCTTCTCGACTGCACGCATGGGTCAGGGAGATCCGAGCTTGAGCGGCGATCCCCGCACCAACACCATTCCCAACTCCCCAGAGATCTATCCTCTGGTCGATCTGGGTCGCCCCGAGTTGCACGAACCGGTCCACGATGTGCTCTTTCAGTACCGGACTGCCGTGGCAAGTGATCAGGTATCGAGATGTCTCGCCGGGCCAATCCACCAGCACCACATCATCGATCACGGTCCCATCCTCATCGTGAAGAGTACCGTGCGGTGACGATCCACTTCCGCGAAAACAACTGGATAGCCACTGATCCGCTGCGGGACCGCCGATCATCACGCCATGCAGAGCGGATCGACCCGGACCGGTGACCTCGAAAACCCAGTTTGAATCAGCCATGATTGCGGCTTTCCAGAATCCGTTCGAGCCCATCCAGAACCATGTCGGGTTGTGATCGAGCCGGTTGCAGTGCGGACAGAAGTCGATCCGCATCTCCTCCGGTGATGACGGTGGTGGCATCTTTACCGAGTTCTGCCTCGACTCTCCGCCGCAGTCCCAGAACTCCCTCGACAAACATCGATTCGATACCACCTCGAATCGCACGGCTTGTTTCGCCGGACCAGGGAGCTGAAGCCTCTTCGCTTTGCTCCTCAGACATCTGTGGCAACGCTGGGGCGGCCTGTTGTAGACCGAGTTGCAGGGCACTCCAGCCGGGAGCGATCCAGCCGCCCAGCAACTGACCCGAGGGGTTGACCGCATCGACAGTCACTGCGGTTCCGGCATCGATGATGATCGCCGGTCCCTGCTCATCTGCGCCTCCCCATGCGAAGGCGCAGAGTGCCCGATCCGCTCCGGTACGGTGCGGCTCATCGGTCTTGACAGTGGAGGGAAGGTCGGCACCGCTGCGGATCCAGATCGGTAAAGGCTGGTGAGTCGCATCGATCCACTGCTGCAACTCACCTTCGTGAGAACGCTGAACAGAGGAGATGGCGATGGCTTCGACCCGCGGCAAGGATGAGAGAGCATCGGCGATCGCGGCATGAGAAGCCGAACCACCACTCACGACTCCCGATGGCTCTCGCAGGCGCCAGGCCAGACGGGTGTTGCCGATATCGATGACAAGCGTACCCATCGGTCCTCCCATCTATCGGGAGGATAACTCGAAGAAGGTTCGACCCCTAGCCGATCGAGGCTAGTAATCGAAGTCGAAGTCCCCCATCTCGGCGCCTTTGACCACTCCCCGCAGTTCCAGTTGCAGTTCATCGGGGAAGTCAGAATAAGAGAGAGCCTCATCGAGGGTGATCCGATCGGCCTGATACAAGCTTCTCAGAGACTGATTAAAGGTGCAGGAACCGTAATGCTCCCCCGCCCTGAGGGCGCCGGCGAGTTCGTGAGTGCGACCCTCTCTCAGCAATTCTCTGATTGTTGGACTGTTGATCATCATCTCCAGCGCCGGAACTCGTCCCGCCTCATCCTTGAGCGGAACCAGTCTTTGACACACCACACCGGTGAGCACCAGTGACAGTTGCAAGCGGATCAATTCATGCTGGTGCGGAGGGAAGAAGTGAATGATCCTCTCGACCGTCTGAACTGCATTGACGGTGTGCAGAGTGGAGAGCACCAGGTGCCCCGTCTCGGCTGCCGAGATGGCCGCTTCCATCGTTTCACGGTCTCGCATCTCACCGATCAGAATCACATCGGGACTCTGACGTAAGGAGTGACGCAGTGCCACCGGGAAGGACTCCGTATCGATTCCCACTTCACGCTGGTCGATGATCGACTTTCGATCCTTGAATGTGAATTCGATGGGGTCTTCTACGGTGACGATGTGGCGATTGGCTGTCTCGTTGATGTGGTGCACCATTGCAGCGAGAGTCGTCGACTTACCCGAACCGGTGTTCCCCGTCACCAGGACCAACCCGCGCTTCTGCTCTGCCAGTTGGATGAGAGTATCTCGAGGCATATTCAAGTCATCGAAATCGGCGACCGACTGATTGACGTGGCGGAAGACGAAGCCAAGTTGCCCACGTTGATGCAGGATGTTGACGCGGAACCTACCGATCCCGGGGAGATCATACGAGGTATCCACATCCAGTTTTTGAGGGAGCGCTTCGGGTCGCGAATCCTGGATGATCTGCAGGATCTCCTGGGAGTCGTGCGGCGACACCTCCTCGCAATCGAGGAACTGGACCACTCCATCCACTCGGAGCGAGGGAGGACAGCCCACCTTGACGAACAGGTCAGAAGCTTTTTCGAGCACCATCCGGCGCAACATCTCATGAAATTCCATCTTGTCTCCCGGGAGATCCGTGGGTTTGCAGGCCCGCCAGGGCACACAGATCTTCTCCAGAAGAATACGATGAGATGCTCTTCGAGGCCGATGACGCCCGGCCTGGAACGCCCCAGGGTGACCCCGCTACTGCTGTAAAGCACTCCAGAGTCGCTCCAGCAGTGCCTCGATCCCTTTTCCGGTGACCCCGGAGATCATCAGAACCGATTCTCCCAGACGCCCCTCCAGTGCCATCCTCAGTTCTTCTGCCTCCTCAGGGAGCATCAGGTCCGACTTGTTGAGGACGGTCAGGCAGCGGCGAGCCGCCAGTTCCTGCGAGTGAGTCGCCACTTCCTGGCGAATCACCCGGTGGTCCTCGATGATCTGATCGAGGTCGCGGCCGTGTGGATCGAGCAGATGGACCAACACCCGGGTTCTCTCCAGGTGCCTGAGGAAGGCGATTCCCAGACCGACCCCCTTCGAGGCTCCCTCGATCAGACCCGGAATGTCAGCCACGACGATGCGCCTCATCGGATCGAGTTCGGCGATGCCCAGCTGTGGTTTCAAGGTCGTGAAAGGATAGTCCGCTATCTTTGGATGGGCTCGCGAGACTCTCGAGAGGAAGGTGCTCTTTCCGGCATTGGGTAACCCGAGCATTCCGATGTCGGCGATCAGTTTCAGTTCGAGGCGAAAGTGGCGCTGGATGCCGGGCTCGCCCGGCGTGTACTCTCGAGGTGCCTGGTGCGTGGAACTGACATAGGAGAGATTTCCGCGTCCTCCCGAGCCTCCACGAGCGACGATGATCTGTTGGTCTGGCTCGGTCAGGTCGACGACCAGAGACCCTTCCTCGGCATCGTACACCTCGGTTCCGATCGGAAGTTTGAGGATCAGATCCTCGCCACCACGGCCATTGCAGTTTCTGCCTGAACCTGCGTTGCCGGTCTCTGCTTTGTAGATCGGGCGCCCGAGAAAATCGAGCAGCGTTTGCATATGGGCATCGGCACGAAGAATGATGTGTCCACCACGACCGCCGTCGCCCCCATCGGGGCCACCACGAGGGATGTACTTCTCACGGCGAAAGGAGACGCTTCCGTCACCCCCTCGACCACTGATCACCCGCAGGTGACCTTCATCGACGAATCGGACTGGCATGGGCCTCGTCGCAACTCAAATAAGATCAGGCCGAAGCCTGATCGACATGGACTCGGCTTCTGGTTCCAAAACGAACCACGCCGTCGGTGAGAGCAAACAGGGTGTAATCCTTGCCCATCCCCACATTGAGCCCAGGATGGAACTTGGTTCCACACTGGCGGATGATGATATTTCCAGCGATGACGGACTCACCACCGTACTTCTTCACCCCACGATGCTGGGCATTGGAATCGCGGCCGTTGCGCGTCGCGCCCTGTCCCTTTTTATGTGCCATCTCTCATCTCTCCTGTCGAACACTCCCGAAAGAGCGAGAACTATCCGGCAATCTTACCGATGCGGACCTTGGTGTAGCGTTGACGGTGCCCTTTACGACTGTGGGAATTTTTGCGGCGACGGAAGCGATGGAAGATGACCTTGGGTCCCTTTGCCACTCCGATCACCTCAGCCTCGACGTGGGCTCCCTCGACGAGCGGCTTTCCACAGACAAATTCTCCCGGACCCGGCTCAATCGCCAGTACCTCGGGAAACTGGATGGTACTGCCCGGTTCCGCAGGACGGAGATCTACGAACAGAATCTCTCCCTCTTGAACGCGGTACTGTCGACCACCATCGCGAATGATCGCGTGCATGTCGCCTCTTTCACAACGCTGACCCTGTCAGCGATACTGGATCGTCCATCGTTCCGGAGACCAGTCCTGGCCTTCGTTCACGACGATCCGTTTTCCAAATTCAATCTCCAGGGCGTCGAGATCTTCCCGTCGGACACCGAGCAGGAGTTCCCTGACCGGTGGACCCACGGTGATCAGAGCCTCCTCACTGGAGGCCTTCGCAATTCCCTGTCGCAATTCTCTGATCACACCAGAGGCTACGCTTCTGGCACTTCGTACCGTTCCGCGCCCCAGACAAGTGGGACAGGGCTCGCGACCCGCCCGATCCTTCGAGGGACCGAGGCGTTGTCTCGTCAATTCGAGCAAGCCGAACCTCGATAGTTTCGCAAACCAGATCTTGGCCCGGTCGTCGCGAACCATCTCACGAAATGAATCTTCGAGGGTACGACGATTCTCCGCCTCCATCATGTCAATAAAATCACAAACCACCACCCCTCCCATGTCCCGGAGGCGTAGATTTCTTGCAATCTCTCGAGCGGCCTCGAGGTTGGTCCCCAGCGCCGTGCTCTCCAGGTCACTCTCGGATGTGCTGCTTCCCGAGTTCACATCGATGGCGACCAGCGCTTCCGTCTCATCGATGACCAAGGAGCCTCCACTGGGCAAAGCAACCTTGCGATCGTAGAGAGAATTGATTTGAGATTCAACTCCGAACTCCAAGAATAGAGCAGACTTGCTACGATGCAAACGAACCGGAGGCGCTTCTCCGGGATTCCACTGGTTGCTATATTCGAGGAACTTCTCGGCGGCCCAGGGATCGTCAAAAACCACCTCCTGGATCGTATCCGAGGCGAGATCTCGGGCGGTACGGAGCAGCAGATCCGCCTCTCGGTGGAGCAGTATCGGCCCTCCACCCTCCCCGGCGCTGTGACCGATCTTCGCCCAGCTCGCCGCCAGCACCTCGACCTCGGCGGTCAGTTGCTGAAGATCGCGAATTCTGCCCGCAGTACGGATGATGACCCCGGCATTGGGGATTGTAGGCAATTGGTCCGCCAGCTGGCGAAGCCGATCTCGTTCCTGATCATCGACGATCTTCTTGGAGATTCCAGGTCGATCGAGCCCCGTCATCAGCACCACAGACCGCCCTGGAAGGCCGATGTAGGTGGTCACCGTGGGGCCCTTCTGGCCGATCGATTCCTTGCTGACCTGGACCAGCAGTTCCTGGCCCCGGTGCAAGATCTCCTGAATCCGTTCCTCTCCTCGCTCCCTGACCGGCCGCTCTCCGAGGCGGTCAACCGGTACCTGGCGCGCCCCTCGGTAGGCTGGATGGAGATCGGAGACGTGGAGAAAGGCGGTGCGCCGCTCACCGATATCGATGAAAGCGGACTGGATGGCGGGCTCGATGTTGACGACCCGCCCGAGATAGACATTCCCGAGGCTACGAAAAGTCTCCAGGTCCTCCTCGTGATACTCCCAGAGCGACCGATCATCGTCGATGAGAGCCACCGACAGGGCGTCACGGTCTCGAGAATGGACCAGCAGTCGCATCGATGACCTCGAGATCTAGAGACTGGAAAATCGCCAGCACGAGTCGCATTCCGCAGAGCAGCCCCGGACCATCCGGGCGGTCCCAGAGTATCGCAGCGACAGCAGCCGTCCAGCGGACCCGTCGAGCAGAAGCAGGAAATCGACCGGATTCAGATGAAAAAAGGGGCCCGCTCGGCATTTTACCGAACGGGCCCCTGGTCGCTGAGGATGGTAGAGATTATCCCTCTTCCGACTCCTCGACGGTAACACTTCCGGCGGTCGAACCCACCTCGTCATCGCCTTCGTCTTCTGCTTCGTCTTCGCCGTACTTCTCCTCGAAGTAGTCCCAGCGCTCGGCCTCACGAAGGGCATTCTTGTAGACCTCGTCGCTGACTTCATCGCTCTTGAGGATACGAGGAGTCACGAGAATCAAAAGGTGGTCGACATTGGCCTGACGCCTTCTCCACTTGAACAGTTCCCCGAGGTAGGGAATGTCGGAGAGGAGTGGGATGCTCGATTCGATCTCGACGCGACGCTCGGTGTGCAAGCCACCGATCACGGCAGTCTGACCATCCCTGACGCGCAAGTAGGTGACGACCGTCTGGCTGCTCTCACGAGGAAGATCGATGTAGGCGCTGTTACCACTACCCGGATCGCTGAAACGGAAGCGGTCGAATCCAGGAATGTCAGAAGTATTACCGACCAGGGTGGAGACCTTCGGGATCACGTTCATGTAGATCATGTCGGTGTCGGGGATCACGTGTGGAGAGACATAGAGAGTGAACCCGACATTGACCGGGGACCGATCGTTCTCGTCGATCGACACGGTCACATTACCGTTTTGATCCTGCTGCACACTCTGAACTGCAAACGGAACCTCCTCCCCGACAAAGATGGTCGAGGGGTAGTTATCCAGAGTGGTCAGGAACGGCTGCTGAATGATCTTCGAGTTCTCGTCGTCCTTGACCATCGAGAGCAACAAGTTGGTCTGGGTGAAGTCCAGCACTCCGAGAGCCTGGTAAGGGACACCGATCGACTGCATGTTGCCGATGTCGAAGGGCCAGGTGCCGCCGTTGTGAGCAATCGACCCCGGAAAGGTGGGGCCAGTGAGCGGATCGACGATGGAGCCGGTTCCCGACAGATCCGGAGTCCCCGAAAGAGGAGCAGCTCCGTAAGCGCTGAGCCTGAATCCATCACGCCCCGGAGTATTGGGATCGTCAAACTTGAGACCCGCTTCGAGGATGTCATCACTGGTGGTAGAGATGAATTTCACCTCGATCTGAACCAGGGCCGGCTCGACGTCGATCTCGGTGATGATCTTCTCGATCTCATCGAGACTGGGAGCAATATCCTTGACGATCAGGGCGTTGGTCTTGATATCAAAGTCCATCACTCCGCCTGGAGAGAGCGCACTGCGGAGTGCCTTCAGAAGAGTGAACTCTCCTGCTGCCTCTGCAGAGATATCACGAGACACGTTTCCTGCTTGCTTGTCGATATCGGAGATGATGGCGACGTACTGCTCCGGAGGACGGATGTAGCGCAGACGGAAGATTCTCGTCTCCTGTTGCTGGATCAGTTGGTCCGATGAAACGATTCTGAGGATCTCGGTGATCCCCTCGCGCTCACTGACCACCACGTAACCAGCGGTCTTGACGATGGTATTGAGCGCTTCACGCCATGGGACGTCCCGCAGGGTCAAGCTGACCTTACCGACGACATTCTCTGCAATGACGATGTTCGCTCCGGACTGCTTCGCCAGCAGGTCCAGCACAACGGCAAGATCGGCATTCTGGAACTCGATGTTCACAGAAGGCGGTTGGGTGAACCGAATCAGACGGTCACTCTCTACGATGATCACGCAACTGGTCTGGCGAGCGAGGATGTCGAGAGCTTCTCGCCATCCGATGGCGTCGAGAGAAAGCGTCACCTTCTCTTCCACCTGAGGGTCCACCACAATGTTGACATCCACTTGCTCACCGATCTGGGACAGTACCTCACCGAGGTCCTTATCCCGCACATCGATGGTGACAATGTCAATCCTGCCTGAGTTCGCCTGATAGGCCTGGAGTGGATTGATGAACAATGCGACGATTAGCGCCGCGACCATGGAGATTTTTTTCATCTGCTTGTGTTCCTCCCGTATGGGACAGAAGTTCGAATTCGCTGGCCAGAGATTCCGGCTCTTCACATTGAAGTATCGGCACTTCTCGATTCAATCTTGAGTGCCAATGGAAAAGGCGGCAGGATTCCCCTGCCGCCCTTGTATGGATCTAATGAATGGATCTAAAACCGTCCAAATTTGTGAGTGATTTGCTCTCCTCGATAGAGGATCACGACCCGATCACGCTGGACCGATTCGAGCACTCCATCGAGCACCTGACCCCCTTCAGCGATCAACTCAGCATTGATGATGGCGTGCGAACCGTCCTCGGCCACGACCACTCCCTCGACACTGACGTTCTTCGCCAGGAACTCTCGCACGATGTCGCTTCTCTGCTGGAATTGATCAGCCGCCTGGATCACCAGGCTTGAGGCAGCCTGATACGACTCCCCCATCATGGAAATGTCCTGAGCGATGGCCACCACTTCACCATGAGTCTGGTTGACCAGATCGAACTGCTGCTCTTCGAAGGAAACGCGCATCGATTCCATCATCGACCGGGCTTGCTCGTACAGGTAAGCCACGCGGATTTGATCGATTCCTTCCTCGAGTTCATCCAGTCGCTCGAGGATCGAACGCAACTCGGAGGATAACTCGGGAACATCAAACCGATTCAAGTGGCTGCCGACCTCTTCGATCTTTGCATACGCTTCCATCGCTGAGACTTGATCTCCGTTGCGAAGTGCATACTCGATCAGACGCATCGCTGTCCGTGCTTCGGCAAGAAACTCATTCTGCTCGGCTACTTCGAGGGGTCCCATTCGCTGGGCACCCGGTGTAGATCTCACCTGGCTCCAGGGTCCGGTGAAGGGGTCACGGGCCACCACGACAGAAAGATTGTATCGCTCGAGCCTCAGTGCGGCTCTGACGAAACGAGTGTCGCTGGTGTAACTCTTGAGTGAGGGGAACTGCTGGACCGCACGAGCGATGTTCATGCCGTAGGAAGCAGCCTTTTCCAGCTGCTGGAACGCTTCTTCTCGGTGATTCTGATGTGCGAATGCTTCCGCCGTCAACAGTGCTGCGATGGCGTCTTCCCCACCGAAGTCGGCGTACTCCTCGTATTTACGGAGCGCTTCTTCCAGGTGGATTCCATCCTTGTGGATTCCTTCCATGCGACGATGAATCAACCCAAGAGTCAGGTGGTAATCCGCGTGATACGGACGAAGTGTCACCAACTCTTCCAGTTCTTTCAGTGCACGGCTCCAGTTCTTCCGGTGGATATCATCACTGGAGTAGCGACGGAGGTTGGTCACCTGGGCATCTATTTCGAGACCCGAGACGATGGCACTGGTCTCATCCTGTTCATCTTCTGTCACGTTGCTGCTTTGCTGGTCGACAAGATCTGTCGAAGAATCAGCAGCGACATCGGCCACCACGGTGGCGGCATCATCTCCTGACAGTTCGAACTCAGGCTTGGCTTCAAATTCTGGCTGCGCCTCGTCCGCTGGCTGCGCCTCGACCGCTGGCTGCGCCTCGAAGGTCTCGACCACATCCACGGGAGGATTCGTAGCCTGCTGGACGCCCTCGGCTCCCCCTGGGAGCCATAACATCGGGCTGATCAGCAGATACAGGGGCAATCTATTGAAATGGTTCACTGGATCGCCTCCATCGGAATCTTCGGTTCGTCGTAAACATAGGTGGAAATCTCGACTGTCAGCAACTTGGTCGGCTTGGAAGCGGAGATCAAATCTTCACGATCTCCCAGCGGGAACAACTGGATCCCATCGACACGAAGAAACCGAGGATGGTTTTCAATGCTGTTGATGAATCGATGCAATTGTGAGAACTCACCGGTCATCTCGAACCGGTACTTGTGACGGGTGAAGGCTTCCTTCTCTTCCACCACCGAGTTCGGCGTCCGGCTCTTGGAAGCCTTGACTCGTACCTTCATCGGTACAGCGGTGAGTATGGTGAGCCCCGAACTTCGGCACAGCCCGGTGATCGTGTCGACGAATGCGTCCTGCAGTACTTCGTCCTTTTGCGGCAAGATCGCCGTGTAATCCCTGACGATGTTCGAAAGGACGTTGGCCTTCTCCTTCATCTCGGAAATCGTGGCGATTTTCGCCTCGGCTGCAGCCTTGCGAGTATCGAGTGCTACCAGCTGCGCATCGATGGCGTCATTGTCGGACTTGAGCCCCCAACCAACGACGAACTCTCCGCAGAAAACCAGGCCGCAAAAAGCGGCGATGATCAGTAGTTGTTTTTTCTCATCGAGTTTCATTTTGCCTCGCTTGTCGTGGCCGGAGTCTTCGTGACCGGCTTGGGCGGGTCCTGAAGTGGTTTCAGATCGATTTCGACCTCTGAACGGAAGTGCTCCTGCACCTCTTCGGTGGCTTTGACCTTCTTCCATGCGAGAGGAGTGAAGCCGAGAAAGTCGCCAAAGAAGGAGTCCGGCATGGCGCTGACATCGACCATTTCAGCGTAGAAACGATGGTCCTCACTGAGCGCCTTTCGGAAGGTCGTGAAGACCTGGGGATCGTCCCCGAGTGCGACACAATCGAGAGTCACGCGTCCCCCCGATTGACGGGTGCTGGGTTCCCAGCGGTACTCTCCCTCATCGAGAACATTGACGATCAGGGAAGTGACCCAGACCTCGTCAGGAACCAGAGAGATCAGTTGATCGAGCTTCGGAGCCCAGAGGATCCTCCGGGTCTTGATCTTGATGATGGAATCCTCACGTTGACGGTAGAAGGCGATGTCGGACTGGATCCGATCGACCTCTCCGGCTGATTGCTCCAGATCCGCAACATGTACTGTCCGGGCTTGCGCCTCGGCTTCCATGCTTCCCTGGGCAATCCACAACCAGAAGATTCCTATCGCTCCCAGTGCCACTGCGGCGACTCCTCCCAACACGGAATAAAAAACCGTGCGTGGAGTGCTGGCTGCGCGTTGCAGTTCGGCGGGCAGCAGGTTGATCTTTATCATTTTTTGATCCTTTCCTGGCGCGCCTAGACGCAATCCTGAAGACGAGAGCCAAGACCCACTGCGATCGACAGCTGGATCTTGTGCTCGGCAAGAGCATCCACATCGACAAGATCCTCGCGAATCTTGATCGATTCGAGAGGATCCCATGTTTTGACTTCACGATCGAACACACGTTCGAAGGTATCCTGAAGGCCAATGGTTCGACTGGCTCCCCCACTGATGAAGACTTCTTCGACTCGATGGTCGAACTGATTTTCGAAGTACTCGAAGGAGAGTTGAATCTCGCCGGCGATCTCGTCGAGAACCGGTTGGACCGCATTGGCCACCAGTTCTTCATTCCCGATGGGATCACACTTCAGTTCCTCAGCCTCAGCCTCGTCGAGGTGTTCACGGCGTGCGATCGACTCGGTCAGATCAGTACCTCCCAGGTAGATTTCACGGGAGAAACAAGAGACGTTGCCCCGAAGGATATGGATGTTGGTCTTACTGGCACCGACATCGACCAGCGCAACCGCTCGGTCCGGATCCTCTGAGCGGACACCCGCCTCATTTCTCAATTCGAAGGAGTTACCCAGAGCGAAGGAATCGACATCGATGACGACCGGAATCAGACCAAGATCTTGTACCTGGTCGATATGGTCCTGGAGGAGGTCCTTCTTGACCGCAACCAGCAGGCTCTTCATCTCTGCACTCTCCTGCGAGTCGTCGGAAGCCACCTCGAGACTCTGGCCGTCGATACAAACCTCGTCACGATCGAACGGGATGTACTTGTCCGCCTCGAGACGCAAAGTCCCTGGCAGTTCATCATCGTCGAGTCGAGGGAGGGTGATGTAGCGGACTACCACAGATCGTCCAGACACTGCAGTGGCGACCTTGCGAGTACGAATGCCGGATTCCCGGAGTACCGCCTTGACGGTGTCGAGGGTCTCTTCCGGGGTCGGGATGCGTCCCCAACCAAAACCGGTCAGTTCGAGCCCCTCCGCAGTTTCAGTCAATTCGACGACCTTGACCTCGTCGGTGCCGATATCGAGACCGACAAGAGATTTTTGTCGAGAAAACATACCTTCTAGCCTCCCTGCCGCGCCCACGGGGCGAGCAACGGGGTTCTGCCGATCGGGCGGATCGACTCGAACCGGTACACTCCAGCGGTAGCGATGGCCACCGCCAGAAAGGGACCAGCCATAGGAAGGTCCGGAGAAGAGTACGACGGGGATGGAAAGGGTGCAAACCGGGCAGGTTCTGGGTATCCGCTAGAAGCGATCCACGACCTCAGGGAAGTGATCCACGGCCCAACGGTGCAATTCCCGGGTAATATGTTCGCCATCGGACATCTGCAGGCACCGGGCCGAGAGTTCCCGCACCTCGTAGTCGATGAGACTACGGATCACTTGCTTCACTTCCGGGATCAACTGTGGGCTGACCGAGATCTCCCGCAGTCCCAGTCCCACCAGTAGCGGCAGGTAGATCGACTCGGAAGCCATCTCGCCACAAAGGGAAACCCGCACCCCATGATCCTGGCCGGTTCGGACCAGTTGTGAGATCAGGTGCAGCACCGCAGGGTGCATCGGATCGTAGAGGCTGGCGACATGCTCGTTGCCTCGATCCACCGCCAGGGTGTACTGGACGAGGTCATTAGTTCCAACACTCAAAAAGGAAACGCGACCCGCCACATGGCTGGCAATCAGTGCCAGCGACGGCACCTCCACCATCACTCCGATCGGAATGTTTTCGTCGAAGGGGATTTCCTCTCGACGCAGCTCATCTGAGACCTCATCGATGATCTGAAGACTCAGATCCAGTTCCGAGATGGAGGTGATCATCGGGAGCATCAAACGCACTGGTCCCAATTTACCCGCTCGCAAGATGGCTCGGATCTGTGCTCGGAAGGGTCCCGGGTTGGCCAGGCACCAGCGTATCGACCGACAGCCGAGGAACGGATTCTCCTCCTCCAGTCCCCCCTCCGGTAGCTTGTCGCCGCCGAGGTCGAGAGTCCGGATCGTCAGCGGAAGCCCTCCGAGGGACTCCAGCACTGACCGGTAATTTTCGAAATGAACCTCCTCGCCGGAGCTCGGAGCCTGGAGATGAATGAACTCGGTACGGTACAACCCGATACCCGCAGCACCGCATTCGACCGCAGATTCCACTTCACTGGGCAACTCGATGTTGGCATGAACCTCGACGCGATGGCCATCGATCGTCTCAGCAGGAAGTTTCGCCTGGCTCTTGAGGCGCCGACTCAGCTTTTCAGACTTGAGGGCTCGGGCACGATACTCGGCGATCTGCCCCTCATCCGGATTGATGATGACCGCTCCGCGGTAGCCATCGATGATGATCTGGTCTCCCCCGACCACCGCTGTAGAAATATCATCCAGTCCGACCACCGCTGGGATCCCCAGTGCTCGTCCCATGATCGCGGTATGCGAAGTCTTCCCCCCGACATCGGTGGCAAAACCCTTGACCATCTTGGGATCGAGTTTGGCGGTCTGGGCCGGAGTCAAGTTGTGCGCGATCACCACCACTTCGTCCTGCAGGTTTGACAACCCCTCGATGCGCTTTCCAAGAAGAGTACTCAGAAGTAACTTTTCTACATCTTGAAGATCGTGGATTCTCTCGGAGAGGATGGGCGAGTTGAGATCCTGAAGTTTCCTTACGTAACGATTCATCACCCGGCTGAGAGCATGCTCAGCGGTAAAAGAATTGTCACGAATCGACTGTTCAATCTCCTTGTGAAGCACCGGATCCGATGCGAGGTCTCGATGCACGCTGAGAATTCGTGCATGGATTTCGATCTCTTCCCCGAGTCGTTTGATCTCCGAATCGAGAACCTTGTTCGAATCATCGACCGCTTGTTTGAAGCGACCGATTTCTGAATCTATGTATTTATCCTCGACGAACCGCTGCGGGATGCGCAGTTCCTCCGAATCGAGGACGAGAGCCTCGGAAATTACGATCCCCGGACTGACCGGGATTCCGTGCTTGATCTCCAACGTTCCTCCGGCCCTAGACTCCGTGGAAATCGAGTCGGACCAGTGCAGTAAGAGCCGCCAGGGCATCCTCTGCATCGGGTCCAGTGGTCTCGATCATGATTTCGTCTCCAAGTTGAGCCCCCAGGGTCATCACCGCAATGGTGCTCTTTCCATCGACCGTCGATCCTCCGACCCTGCTGACCGAGACCGTGGCTGAGAATCTCTGTGCTAATCGCACGAATTCCGTCGATGCTCGAGCATGAAGCCCAGATGAGTGGGTGATCTTGAGAGTCTCGCTGGCCGAACTCATGCCGTTTTCCCGACCCCTGCCAGTGCGAGATCGCAGATCATCTGACCGAGGTTCTCCGAGTGATGGCGGGCGCTGGTGGCACCTCGATCGATCAGATCGGCAACCGAAACACGAATCCCCCGGTGCTCCAGCCCACCCTCGTAGACCACGGGGATGCTTCCCTGGCGCGAATAACTCTCGAGCAAGTCTTGCGGGATGCTTCCGTCATGAGCCAACACCTGATCGATGATCGGATCTCCGGCATGACGCTCGAGAGCATCGAGGTGATCGACCAGTCCCATGTCATCGGTCTCTCCCGGCTGGGTCATGATATTGGCAATGTAGACCTTGAGGGCGGGGCTCTCGAATACCCTCCGACGGATTCCCTCGATCAACAGGGGTGGGATGATGCTGGTGAACAGACTGCCTGGGCCGAACACGATCAGGTCTGCCTCTTCGATGGCCTGTGCAACATCTGCCGCCGGTTCATCGATCCGTGGACGCGCTTCGATCGAGGCGATCGGCTTGCCGCTCCTGGCGATCATCCCCTCACCGGTGGACTTGGTTCCATCGGTATGAGTTCCGATCAACGTCAACTTACCACCATTGGCAGGCAAAACCCGGCCCTGGACATGGAGCAAACGATTCAACTCGCGGATGGCGAGATCGAAATCTCCGGTCACCCGGGTCAAGGCAGTGATCAACAAGTTACCGAGAGAATGACCGGCCAGTTCCGATTCCTGGAAGCGATAGTCGAGCAAGCGAGCCCAGAGTGGCTCCTGGCCCGACAGTGCCAGCAGGCAGTTGCGGATATCTCCCGGAGGAGCCATGTCGAAGTCCTTGCGCAATCGTCCCGAGGAGCCGCCGTCATCGCTGACCGAAACGACTGCGGTGACCTCCACCGGGGCTTCACGCAAACCCGCCAGCAAACAGGACATACCGGTACCCCCGCCGAACGCAACGATGCGCGGCGGCGTGGAAGGCAGGTCAGATCCTGGCTCGATCAAACTCATAGGAGTTCCTTGCGATCGGGAACAGCGGCGAGCAATGGCGAGGTCCATCCCTCGAATCCTCGTCCCGGAGGGCAATCCGGGTGGTGTCATGGTTTACCACGAGCACGAGATTCGTTCCACGGAAGCGGATCGGGTGGCTCGAATTTATTTTCCATGCAAATGTGCTGAAACGCTGAATTCTGCCGTTGATTGGCGAATCACAGCGTCATTGGCTGCTCCAGGCATTGCGGTAAAGGTTCCCCCCGGCAGGCGACCTCCATCAGAAAGAGACCCGGAGCCGGCGCCGCAAAGCCAGCCTGTTGCCGATCGGTCGAGGCAAGGATGCGGGTCGGATCATCGACCTCCCGAAGTCCCCGCCCCACCTCGACCAGCACACCGACCAGATTCCGAACCATCCGGTAAAGGAAGCCATCTCCCACCACCTGGATCGAGACGCTCGACCCGTGCCTGAGCACCGAGATCTGATGCAAGGTTCTGACCGTGTCCTCCCTCTCTTGTTTCGATCGAGAGCGGTAGGCAGCAAAGTCGTGGCGACCGATCAAGCCCTCAGCGGCCTGTTGCATCTTCTCGCAATCGAGTTCTGGCCGAACCCACCAGCAAGTTCGTTCCCCGAACAGCGGACGACGGGGCGAGTTCCAGATTCGATACAAGTAGCGTTTCCCGATGGCGTGGAAGCGGGGGTGCCAATCGGATACCGCCTCGACACAATCGATGACCTCGATATCCCTCGGGCTCACTCCCTGGAGAGAGTGCTGGAACTGGTAGACATCGACCTCCTTGGCGAGACGGATTCTCACCAGATGGCCCAGTGCGTGAACACCGGTATCGGTACGACTCGATCCTTCTACCTCAACGGGTCCGCCAACGATGACACCCGCTGCTTGGGTGAGTTCCCCCTGGACGGTGCGAAATCCTTCATTGTGCTGCCAACCGTGGAAATCAGTACCGTCATATCCAATGATCAGTCGGTATCGGTGCGGCAATTTCATCCGTTTTCTGCGCTCCACAACTCGGCAATCTGCACCGTGTTGAGTGCTGCACCCTTGAGTACCTGATCCCCCACAACCCACAGTTGTAGGGCGTCATTCGACGGGGCTCGAACTCGACCCACCGACACCTCATGTACCCCGGAGAGTCGACCCGGAGTCGGTGGTGCCTGAGGGTCTTCCTCGAGGATCAAACCCGGTGCCTGGCGCAGAGCATCGAGGGCCACAGAGAGTCTCGCTGGATCCTCACCTTGAAAGAGCAACGTCACGGCGATCGAGTGACACCGAGCGACTGGAACCCGAACACACGTACCCTGCACAATGAAAGAGTCGTCGCCAAGAATCTTGCGGGATTCGTCCAGCATCTTGCGTTCTTCCACCGTCACTCCATCGGCTCCCACCTCCCCGATGGAGGGAAACAGGTTGCCGTGAATCGGGAACGGGAAGGGGTCATCGATTCGAAATTCACCACCCTTAGCTTCTCGATCGAGAGCGTCGAGCCCAGCCCGCCCCGCTCCGCTGACCGCCTGATAGGTATCGGCGATCACTCGACTCGGGGCCAGATGCATCAGAGGTTTCAACGCCAGCAACAAGATGATGGTCGAACAGTTCGGATTGGCGATGATGGCTGGCCCTCGTGGCACCGCCTCGGGGTTTACCTCTGGTACCACCAGTGCCACTTCGTCATCGAGGCGATAAGCCGATGAGTTATCGACCACTGCCACTCCAGCCGCGACGAAATGGGGAGCCCACTTCCTGGCTGTTTCCGATCCTGCCGCCATCAGAGCCACGTCGAGATCGTCGAGAACGGTGTCATGGTCGAGCAACTCTACCGTCAGCTCCTCATCTCTCCAGCGGATCGGTGTCCCGGCACTGCGTGCCGATGCGAGCAAACGAGGAGCAGAGTCACCCAGTGGAGAACTCTCCAGCAGGCGCAGCATCTCCTGCCCCACCACGCCGGTGGCACCGACCACTGCCACCTTCAACGGTCTTCTCCATCACGTCGAGCGATCCACGCCACCACACCGGGAAAGACCACCACCATCAGGATGCAAAGTACCAGCAGGAAGAACTCTCCGAGGCTGACGGCAAAAAGCATCAGTCATTCTCCTTTACGACGGCCGGCAGTCGACGCTGACTCACTTCTTCGACCAATTCTGCGACGAATTGATCGAAGGCCATCGCCCCGCGATCGCCGATCCCTCGCTGGCGAACCGAAACGGTGCCGCCCTCCTCGTCGCGCCCTCCCACTACCAGCAGGTAGGGAATTCGTTCATCCGCTCCGACCTTGATCTTGGAATTGATCCGACCGTCTGAATCATCGAGGGTCGCCCGGATCCCCTGGGATACGAGGCCAGCGACGACGCTACGTGCGTACTCGACATGTTTCTCCGAGATGGAAAGGACTCGCACCTGCTCCGGTGAGAGCCAGGTCGGGAATGCACCCTCGAAGTGCTCGATGAGAATCCCGATAAATCGCTCCATGCTGCCGAAGGGTGCGCGATGCACCATCACCGGTCGGTGCGAAGCGTTGTCCGCTCCGGTGTAACTGAGATCGAATCGGACCGGCAAGTTGTAGTCGACCTGAACCGTTCCCAATTGCCATTCTCGTCCGATGGAATCCTTGACCACGAAATCGATCTTGGGACCGTAGAATGCCGCCTCACCCACCTCCTCGACGAAGGGGACTCCCAAGGTCGAGGCCGCCTGACGACACGCTTCCTCCGCCAGATCCCAGTGTGCCGGATCTCCGGTGTACTTGGAAGAATCACCATCCCGCAGCCCGACACGAACCCGGTAGTCGTCCAGACCGAGTGTCGAGAGCACCAGTTTCACCAGACTCAGGCAGCCGATGAGTTCATCCGCCACCTGATCCTCTGTGCAGAAGATATGAGCATCGTCCTGGGTAAATCCTCGTACACGGGTCAATCCATTGAGTTCGCCCGACTGCTCCCAGCGATACACGGTTCCGAATTCTCCCAGGCGAACTGGTAGGTCCCTGTAGGAGCGAGCCTCCGCTGCGTAGATCTTGATATGATGAGGACAGTTCATCGGCTTCAACATGAAGCCATCCACCTCGCCCTCACCGATTCGATGAGAAAGCTCCGCACAGGAGCACCCCTCATCGGAAACTGCAGCGAGGAAATCGGAAGAGATCAGCGGAGGAAACTGGCTTTCTCGATAATAGGGAAAGTGACCGCTGGTGCGGTACAGGTCCAGTTTTCCGACATGAGGGGTATAGACCATGTCGTAGCCAGCAGCGATCAGGTGACCGCGGATGAACTCTTCCAGTTCCCTGCGAACCACCGCCCCGTTGGGTTGCCACAACACCAGCCCCTGACCGACAGCTTCATCGATCCGGAACAAATTCTGCTTCTTACCGATGACTCGATGATCGCGGCGGCGAGCTTCTTCCAGCCGATCCAGATGGCGTTTCAACTGAGCGGAATGACAGAATGCGGTGCCATAGACTCGGGTCAGGCTGTCGCTGTCGGCATCTCCGTGCCAGTAGGAACTGGCCACGCTCATCAATTTGAAGGCACCGATACGACCGGTGCTCGGTAGGTGTGAACCCTTGCATAGGTCCTCCCAATCCGATCCCACCTCGCCGGTGACATACCAGCTGAGTTGATCGGACCCCGCCTCCATTGCTCTTTCGGCATTGTCGATCTTGTACTTGCTCCCCTCCTTGCGCAGTTTCTCGATGCCTTCATCGCAATCGAGTTGGTAGCGCCGGAAGGGCCGATCCTCTGCGATGATCTCCGCCATCCGTTTTTCGATGGCCGGGAAATCTTCACTACTGAGGGGGTGATTATCGGGAAAACGAATGTCGTAGTAGAATCCCTGGTCTGTCGGCGGGCCGTAAACCAGTTGCGCACCAGGAAAAGTATTCTCGATCGCTTCAGCCATGACATGAGCACAGGAGTGACGCACCAGTTGCAATGCTTCTGCGGCGGGTTCTTCCTTCTTGTGACCGGATGTGATGATCGAAACCTCAGCATCACCATCGATGACATACCCGAGGTCCTTGAGCTCTCCGTCCACCTGTAAACCGATCGAGGCCTTCAGCAGGCGTTCGCCGATATCTCCAGCAATCTTATTTCCGTCGACCGGAGCGTCGTAGTCTCGATGACTTCCGTCCGGGAGGGTGATCCGGGGCATGGGCCTTCCTTCCGGGCGCATTCTAGCCAGCAGTTCTCCGATTCGCCATCAGACCCACCCTGTTCGAAACAGGATCTTGACCGGAAGCGTGAAAAGATGACCATCGGACCAGGGCAGGGATGGAAGGATCAGAGGGTTGGATCGATTCGACGCAGATTCCAGGCTCATCTTCATCCATGCCGACATGGATGCGTTCTTTGCTGCGGTGGAGATCCTCGATGACCCTTCTCTCGCTGGAAAGCCACTGATCATCGGGCATCCCGGGCCCAGAGGGGTGGTATCCACCGCATCCTACGAGGCGAGAAAGTATCGAGTTCACTCCGCCTTGCCCTCGGTCGAGGCGATGAGACGCTGCCCGGAGGGGATCTGGCGCTCCCCTCGCGGTGCACGGTATCAGCAAGTCTCACGCCAGGTGATGGGAGTGTTCGAACAGTTCACTCCGGAGGTCGAACCCCTTTCCCTCGATGAGGCATTTCTCGGGATCGAGGGGTCATTACGTCTCTTCGGCGGTGCCGTGACCATCGCTCGTCAATTGCGACAGCGTGTTCACCAGGTCACCGGAGGACTCACCATCAGTGTCGGCGTCGCACCCAACAAGTTTCTCGCCAAGCTCGCCAGCGATCTACAAAAACCGGACGGATTGACTGTGGTGGACCCCGACCGAATCCAGCAACTACTCGACCCGCTCCCGGTCGAAAAGATCTGGGGAGTCGGTCCTCGTACCCGCGATGCTCTACACCACATCGGTCTCCGAGAGATTCGCCATCTGCGCCGAGCGGGTCTCGAACTTCTGGTGCGCCATCTGGGTGAGACTTCAGGACATCATCTGTGGCAACTGGCTCATGGCGAGGACCACCGATCCATCTCCACTGAACGAGGATCTCGATCCATCTCCCGCGAATCGACATTTGAAATCGACATCCAGCGTGGACCCGCAAGCGATCGCTTTCTCAGGGAAGCGGCCGAAGAAGTAGCTCGCAGTTTGCGCGATGAAAACTTGCGTGCCCGAACCGTTCGACTCAAGGTCAGAACCGGTTCCTTCAGGACGCTGAGTCGCAGCCTCACCCTCGAGGCGCCCGCCCAGGAGCCGGGCCCACTGTTCGAGACCGCCAGATCGCTGCTGGCAGAAGTGAAACTGGAAGGCGAGGGGATTCGACTGCTCGGCCTGGGAACTGGCAATCTGATTCCACAGTCATCGCCACTCCAACCCGGCCTGTTCGAGGACCGGGCCGCGGTCCAGCGCCAGCAAGTGGTCTCTCAGCTGCTCGACCGTTCGCGCCAGATCGAAGGCGGAGCGGAACTGGAGCGAGGCAAACTGCTCTCCAAGCCGCCCGAAGATTCGACCATCCGCGATTCGAAAACCCATGCTTCGAAGCCCGCTGTTCCACCCCTGGATGATCCAACCGGCGGATGACCTTCGATCACTTTGATCTTCTACCTCGCTTGAAAATCTGCTGGTTGAGAACCTCGACAAAGGCTGAGAATCCCATCGCGAAGTAAATGTATCCCTTCGGGATATCCAGGTGCCACCCCTCCGCCACCAGCGCGAAGCCGATCAGCATCAGGAAGGACAGCGCCAGCACCTTCACCGTCGGATGCCTTTCGACGAAGCGC
>Ga0302139_10000082_pt1 | contig 36760 bp, 30 predicted proteins | sample CBN3_331_MG_FD_203104 | JGI IMG/M metagenome (GOLD analysis project Ga0302139, IMG submission 203104) | Marine microbial communities from Western Arctic Ocean, Canada - CBN3_33.1 | ecosystem: Environmental > Aquatic > Marine > Oceanic | place: Canada: Western Arctic Ocean | collected 2017-09-15 | reverse complement strand
CGGTTTCGGATCCTTGGCTCCGGTGGTCGCCGGATCGGGGAGTGTGACATCGAGCGCACTGGCTGGCGGTTCGGCCGCGGGCATCTCGGCGGGTGCGAACCCGGGCGGCATCATACCGGGCATCATGCCGGGCATCATGCCGGGCATCATGCCGGGTTGGGCGACATAGGGCATCTGTTGTTGCATGGCCAATTGTTGCTGCATGGCCATTTGTTGTTGCATCGCCATTTGTTGTTGCTGTTGCTGTTGCTGTTGCTGCATGGCCATCTGTTGCTGCATGGCCAGTTGCTGTTGCAACTGCTGTTGCTGGTCGTTGGGGATGACGGTGGTATCGCCAGAGAGAATTGCGGTGTTGGTGGCCGAATCGACAATCTCGGATATGTCGGTGGGCAGATCGATCATCGTTTCGCCCGACGTGGGTTCTTCGGTCGGAGAGTCGAGCACACTGTCGGCCGCCGCCTGCTCGACCGTCTCGTCACTCGCGGCGGCTTCCGATTCGTTGTCACTGTTTGCGTCGACGGTTTCAGCGATCAGCACTTCGAATTCCAGGGGACCGACGGTCACGCGGTCTCCCTGATTGAGTTGGACCTGGCCGGTGATAGCGTCTCCGTTGACCAGCGTGCCGTTGGTGCTGCCGAGGTCTCGGAGTCTGAGGCAGAATGCATCGAGAGTGAAGCAGCAGTGGTGTCGGCTGATCGATTCACTGTTGGGACGCAGATGGCAATCCTGTTCGCGACCGATTAAGAACTTGCGATCCACTTCCAGTGGGATCAACTTGCCGTGGTGCCGTCCCCCGACGGATTTTAATTCAGCTCGCAACATCGAAACCGTTCTCCGCCTCTGCGCCCGACCGAAGGCTTGTCAGTTTCAGGCTCTGCCAACTCGTTGAATGTCTTCCCTGATTCGCTCGTTCCGCTTTTGTTCCGAGGCCCGTGTGACAAATCGCGAATGAAACTGACAAGTACCTAGTCACGCATCTCAGCAGACCGCCGAATCCGTACCCATGCCCGTTTCGAAACCAGTAGCGAAACCAGTAGCGAAACCAGTTGTAGAGTGCAGAAACAGTGATCGATTGGAGACGTGGAGAAATTGTGAGAAAAACAGGATAAGTCCCTCATTTGCACGTTACCGGGAACTCAGAAAAATGTCAACGAATTTGGATATTTGCGGCGTGTTTTGGGCATTCCTGCGAATCGATTGATCCTACGATCGCGACGGTTGATTCGGTTGTTTTTCTGGCCGGTCGGCGAGTTGTTCGATTTCGGCTTGTTCGGCAATGCTGAGTGATTTGTGCGAGGCATCCCAATGGAGTGCTGCGGCGATCGCGTGTGCGATGGTCGCGGAGAAGTCGTCCGGGAGTTTCAGTCCGGGGACGAGATCGAGCAGCCCGAGGAATTCGGGTGCAAACCGAGATTGCTGCAACAGCAGGCTGCCATGTTGGAGGATGGCGCCACGTCGTCGTCGTTGGGCGCTGCCGAGGATCTTGTGTGATCGGTGTACGACGTCATCGGCTGCGGTTCGAGCGAAGCAGAGTGCTGGTTGATCGTTCTTGGGGGCCTGGCCTCTGAGTTGTAGTGGTGTGTCGGTTTGTCCAGCGGATTTCGTGATCTGGTTGATCAGGTTGACGAGTGCCAGGTGGACTCGCGTGTAGAGTGAATCACCGTGTCGATTCCTGTGATCCTGGGGCGGGACGGCGCACGAGTAAGTCCATTCGTGGTGGTGCACGATGGCCCCGCCTCCGGAGAGTCGTCGGACTCGATCCAGTTCAACGAGTCGAGTGTTGTCGTCGAGGTGGTCGGGTTGTTGGAAGTGGCCCAGCGACACGGTGGGTCGTGACCAGGCGTAGACTCGCACTGCGGCCTGGCCATTTTGGAGTGCAGATTCGAGCAGCCATTCGTCGCACGCCATGTTCCAGCGTCCGGAGTGAGTCGTGCCGGTTTCGACGATCCGGCAGGCGATGTTCCGGTCTGTCATCGCGTGTCAAAGAGAGTCGCGGCCGTCATCGGTCGACCACGACAGGATCGGCTGGCGAGCGGCCTTGACGTCATCGGGCCGACTGACGGGCGTTTCGTACGGAGCCTGGTGAAGAAACTCGGGGTCTTCGTCGGCGATCTTGTGGAGGGCTTCGGCGAAGGCATCGAGTGTGAGTTTCGATTCGGTTTCAGTGGGTTCGATCATCATGGCTTCGGGGACGACGAGCGGAAAGTAGATCGTGGGTGCATGGAACCCGAAATCGAGCAGTCGTTTGGCGATGTCCAAGGCCGAGATGTCACGATTGTCTTTCAGGTTCGCGGCCGAGGCCACGAATTCGTGCATGCAGTATTCGCCGTTCGGCACGGGCAGAATGTCAGCGAGGAGAGATTTGAGGTAATTGGCGTTGAGCACTGCGTGTCGAGCGGCTTGTCGGATGCCATCGGGGCCAAGGGTTCTGAGATAGCAATAGCCGCGAAGCAGGATTCCCACGTTGCCGAAGTGGCTGCGAACTCGACCGATTGAGTTGGCTGGGGTTTCGAGTTCGAAGCGGGTGTACCCGTTGTCGTCTGTCGTGCGGCTGACGATCGGTCCGGGAAGGAACTTGGCAAGATCTTCACGTACCGCGATCGGACCGGCTCCGGGCCCACCGCCTCCGTGAGGCCCTGTGAAGGTCTTGTGAACGTTGAAGTGCATCATGTCGCCACCGAAGTCACCGGGTCGAGTGACGCCCATGATGGCGTTCATGTTCGCTCCATCGATGTAGACCAGTCCTCCGGCGTCGTGCACTCGCTTGGCGATTTCTTCGATCTGAGTTTCGAACAGTCCCAGCGTATTGGGATTGGTGATCATGAAGACTGCGGTGGAGTTGTCGAGTTGGGCGGTGAGTTCATCGAGGTCGACGAGTCCACCGGGGCTGTTGTTCAGTTGCACGCACTGGAACCCGGCGATCGCAGCGCTGGCGGGGTTGGTACCGTGAGCGCTGCAGGGGAAGATGACTCGGGTTCGCGTTTCGTTTCGTGAGCGGAACCAGGCCGAAGCGACGAGTAGTGCGGCCAGTTCGCCCTGGGCTCCGGCTGCCGGTTGCAGAGAGACTGCGGGCAGTCCGGCGATTTCGCCGAGCATGTCCTGCATGTCGTGCAACAGTCGCAGCATGCCCTGTTGATCGCAGGTCCGCTGGTAGGGGTGCAGGTCGACCAGGCCAGGCAGTCCTGCGAGTCGTTCGTGCCGCTTGGGGTTGTACTTCATCGTACAGCTGCCCAGCGGATAGAAGTGGGTGTCGACCGACATGTTGAGGGTCGAGAGGTTGAGGAAGTGGCGGATTACGTCCGGTTCGGTCAACTCGGGCAAACCGGGGCCGTCGTCCTGAAACCGGTATGCGGCGGGGATCAGATCGTCGATCGGTTGTTGGGGGACGTCACAATCGGGGTAGCAGGCGGCTCGGCGTCCCGATTGAGACAACTCGAAGATCAGTTCTGTAGCGAGTGTATTACGCATGGTGATCAGGCGGGTTTGCCCAGCGATTGTGGAGTATCGGAGTGTGTCGAGACGGAGGCGAATGACTGGACAAGCCGATCGATTTCTTCTCGAGTTCTTTGTTCGGTGACTGCGACGAGCAGAGTCTGATCGGCGTCGTCTCCGAGCGATTCACGGAGCCGGGGGAACCGGGCCAGATCGGGTCCGAGGTCGAAGCCAGCAGCGGCGGCTCGGTCGATCCACTCGGTCGCATCCCCTTGGCATTTGAGTGTGAATTCCTTGAAGAACGGCTGCTGAAACATCAATTCCAAGCCGGGCAATTCGCCGAGTCTGTCGGCGGCGTAATGGGCCTTTTGGCAGCAGAGTTGCGCGACATCCAGCAGCCCCTGTCTTCCGAGCAATGCCAGATAGATAGTGGCTCGCACTGCGAGCAGACCTTGATTGGTGCAGATGTTGGATGTGGCCTTTTCGCGGCGGATGTGTTGTTCGCGGGCTTGGAGATTGAGTACAAAGCAGCGACGTCCATTGCGATCGACGGTCTGGCCGATCAGTCGGCCGGGCATCTGTCGCACGTGTTTCTGCCGGCAGGTGAGAATCCCCAGATAGGGGCCTCCGTATTGAGCAGGAATCCCCAGCGACTGGCCTTCCGCTACGGCGATGTCTGTCCCACAGGCAGCGGGCGACTTGAGCAGTCCGAGGCTGATCGGGTCGAAGCTGGTGATGGCGAGTGCTCCGACTTCGTGAGCTGCTTGGCAGAGTGATTCGAGGTTTTCGATCGCTCCGAACACGTTGGGTTGCTGGATGACCAGGCAGCAGGTTTCGGAGTCGAGGGCTTGGCTGACGATATCGACGTCGGCCACTCCGTCGGGAGTGGCGATCACGTCGAGTTGGCAGTCGAAGTTTCTGAGGTAGGTCTCGAGCACCTGTTGATATTCGGGGTGAAGTGACCCGAGCACGAGGACTCGATTGTGCCGACCGGTGATTCTCATTGCCATGAACACTGCCTCGCTGAGTGCCGTCCCGCCTTCGTAGAGGCTGGCGTTGGAGACATCCATGCCGGTCAGCTGGCAGATCAAGGTTTGGAATTCGAAGAACGCCTGCAGGCTGCCTTGGCTGGCTTCGGCCTGGTAGGGCGTGTAGGCGGTGTAGAATTCGCCTCGTGAGGCAATCTCGTCGACCGCCGCCGGGATGAAGTGGTCGTAGACTCCTGCGCCCATCAGGCAGACGCGTGAGGAGGTTCCGTGGTTGACGGCTGCGAGTTGGCGGAGATGAGCTTCGAGCTCGGGTTCGGAAAGGCCGGGGGGGAGATCGAGTGGTTGGTCGAGTTGCAGGTGACGGGGCACCTGCTCGAAGAACGTCTCGATTGAGTCGGCCCCGATCGTTTCGAGCATCGACTGGATATCGTCGGGTGTGTTGAAGAGATACGCCACGATTCGTCTCGATTTGGCAACGGCGGTGATCGCCACATGGTTTAGTGGCCGGCCGACTGGCAGTGGTCGCGGTAGGCGGCTTCGTCGAACAGTGCATCGGCGGCCGACGCGTCGGTGACTGCCAACTTGATCAACCAGCCGCGGCCGAAGGGGTCTTCGCCGAGGGCGTCGAGATCATCGGGCAGCCCGGTGTTGATTTCGATCACTTCGCCAGCGACCGGAGCGTACAGATCGCTGACCGCCTTCACACTTTCGACTTCACCAAAAATCTCACCAGCAGCCAGGCTGCGTCCCAACTCGGGCAACTCGACATAGACCAGGTCTGTGAGCGCCGCGACGGCGAAATCGGTGATGCCGATGGTGGCCGTCGTTCCATCCAGCTGGAGCCATTCGTGGCTCCGAGCGTACCTCAAAGTCGAAGAGTCCATCGTCGTGAAACTCCGTTTTTCTCGCGTCTGCGTCCCTGCCAGTCGTCTGGTCAGGTGTTGAGGAAAAAGGGGCAGGGGCAGGGGCGGGGGGGGGGTTATTCGGAGAGGTGTGTTGATTGTTGAGATTCGTGTTCGGCGATTTTTTCAACACGTCGAGCGTGGCGTCCGCCTTCGAATTCGGTCTCGAGCCAGATCTCGATCATGCGATTGACAAGTCGATCGCCGAGCAGGTCGGCCGAGAGGCAGAGGACATTCGAGTCGTTGTGCCGGCGGCTCATTTCTGCCGTCAGGTCATCGTGGCAATTGGCTGCTCGGACTCCATGAAACTTGTTGGCGACAATGCACATGCCCATGCCGGTTCCACAAATGAGAATCCCTCGGTCGGCGGTCCCGTCGGCAACGGCTCGGGCGGCGGTCGCGGCGAAGTCGGGGTAGTCGACGCTGTCGCTTGAATCGGGGCCCAGGTCGAGTCCATCGTGTCCGAGGCTTTTCAACAGCGCCAAGATCATACTCTTGACGGTGAAACCGCGGTGGTCGCTGGCAACGGCGATCTTCATGGTCGGATTGTCGTGAGGCAAGTTGAGAATGGGAATGGTGCCGAGGTGACCGATGTGGTCGATTAGCTTTTCAGAGGCCTGGCCTGGTCTGGTCGTCGAAGAGGTCGCAGACCAAGGTGTTGAGGTGTGTTTCGATGGTGTGGCAGCAGTCTGTGTAGACGGCTGAGGAGGCTCCGAACGGGTCGTCGATATCAGTTCCGTTTGGGTCGAGGAGTCGGGTTCGTGTTACGGCTTCGGGCCAAGTGTGGAGGATCGAGTCGAGATGATTTTGGGTCATGGCAACCAGTTGATCGGCCTGGTTGGCCAATTCAGCGGTCAGGGGTTGGCTGACGTGCGCGTCGGATTCGATCCCTATTTCCTTGAGGCATGTGGCGGCTTCGGGGCTGATCGGGTTCCCTCCGTAGGTGCCGACTCCAGCCGAACCCACCAGGAGACCGTGATCCACGAGTTCTTCAGGGGAGCATTGTAGTCGGCTGGCCAGCAATTTGCGAAACATCGCTTCGGCCATTGGAGACCGGCAGGTGTTTCCGGTGCAGACGAATACGACGACATGGCAGGCCATCCTGGCCACGGTGGCGGCCCCGACAGCTCCGTCGCGGATGATCTCCCAATCCTGACCACGCACTCGGATCACGGTGTCGCCTCCGGCGAAGCGTGGCGCACCTGCCAGGAGAACGATGGCGGCGTCTTCGACGCCTGCGGTGCGGGGTTCTCCGGTTTCGGTCAGCGGCAAGGCTCGAGCCAGAAGTGGCGAGTTGGCGAGGTCGATCAGTCCGCGTGGCACTTCGTGAGCCGGGACGCGGACGCCCAGCCAGTCGTGACTCGACACCGCTTCCCAAGCCGCGGTGTGAAAGCCCTGAGGGGGCGTGGCTGCGGTGTTGGCTGCGGTGTTGGCTGCGGTGTTGGCTGCGGTGTTGAGTTCCAGGACAACCGGAGCTGGCCAGCAGCGACGCGCCAGTCTCGTGGCCAGTTGTCCGGGTTCCGGCGTACTGGCGGTCATTTGCATCAATGTTGTGGCATTGGTTCCCAGGACGATTGGTCCGAACGACTCCTGTGGCAGGTGTGTTTTCAGCAGTCGGTGTGTGGAGTCCGGGTCCGAGACGGCCGCGATCAGTTGGTATCCGGCCTCATCGGGCACGGCCACGAGTTGTCCGTCGGCGACGGCTGCGGCCGCACGGCTGACCGCTTTGGCCACTGCCTGTTCGTCGCCGCCGCGGATGTCGATCACCTCGGCCATGAAAACACGTCTCTCTTTCCTCCGGTTCTTTTTGACGAGGGCACAGTGTCAGTCGGCGTACCGTTGGCGGCTCCAGTCACCGGCCAACTCGACCAGTGTTTCGAGGGTTTGCCGGTTGGCGCTGCAGGCAACGATGCCCGGCAGTCTCAGCATGTCCGCTCGTTCGTCCATCCACAGTTCGTCGAAGTGGACGCTCTGTCCGTCGTGGACCCAGACGGCATCTCCGCCGAGGATCCGAGCCATATGCAACGAGACCGGGAAGTCGTAGATATTGGGTGAGTGGATCAGAGAGCCTCCGAATTGTCCATCGGCGAGCAGTGGGTAGATGCTGCCGGGCATGTCGTCGGGGGCGACACCTTCGAGTCCCGCGTCGGTGACGTCTTGTGCCCGAGCGGCGTCGTGGTCCTGGAACCCGATCAGGTAGATCCGTTTCGAATCGGGTCGATTGTCGGGATCGACGGGGGCGATCGCATCGAGAGCCTTGCGGGCGGTCATCAGCGGGTCGTCGGGTCCACAGCGAATCGTGTCGCCGATGGCTTCGACCCATGTCCCCGACTCGCCCATTTCGGGCAGAAAGACGAGCGAGTAGTGCAACGTGTCGCGAGTTCTCAGCGAGAGCATCACGGCGTAGCCATCGCCGGTCCGATCGCGGTACTGCCTGGTGCCGTCGATCGGATCCAGTGCGATGGTCCAGGGAGCGTGATCGGCAAACAGATGCAGATCCCCGTTCTCCTCTTCTGCTTCGATCCTCGCCTGCCGAAACAGTGGGTCACGATCTCTGAGGGCCCCGACCAGGATCTCCTGCACTCCAATATCGGCCAGTGTCAAGGCGTCAGTCAGGTGGCTGCCGGAGGTCTTTCCGGGCAGTGAGATATTGAATTCACGAATCCGCCGGGCGAGCGCGCCGCCCCAACGCAAGATCTCGGGCATGTCGCGTGACAGCGAAGTGGTGAGATCCGAGAGAGTGGATTCCATCGATGGCCCCGTCTTTGGCGAATCCGGCGTGAAGAATCCGGCGTGAGGAAACGAGATTAACGCATGGGGTGCTACGAGGGAATCGACCGGGGTGTGTGGAGGGGTTTTGATGTTTGCCGGAGTGGACCGGTATGAGATTCGAGCCAATCGACGAGTCGGCTGGCGACATCGATCGAGTTGACCTGCGTCAGGGCTCTCCAGCCGGGGACGGCGTTGACTTCGAGCACCATTCTACGGCCATCGGATCCACGGATCAGGTCGATTCCGGCGAGGCATGTCCCGGTGGCGGCGGCGGCGTCGCGAGCCAGTTGAATGTCCTCGTCGGTGGGACTGTACGGTTCGGCCAGACCGTGTTGCGAGATATTGGTGCGAAAGTCCTCGCCAGAGCGTCTCCGCATTCCTCCCAGGACCTCTCCATCGAGCAGCAGCACTCGGTCATCGTAGCCGCCGTGATCGATGAAGGCCTGGAGGTAGAGCACGGCGTCGAGTTGTTCGAGTGTTCGGAAGGTACGCCGAGCCAATTCGGGATCACTGACTCGGACGATCCCGCGTCCCTCGGACCCGAAGATCGGTTTGACCACCACGTCACCTCCCAGTGCCTCGAACGCTTCCATCGCCAATTCCGAGCATTCGCAGACGACTGTCGCAGGAACCGGGATTCCGGCTTCGAGGAGCCGTGCGGTCGAGAGATACTTGTCGACGGCACATTCGATGGCTCGCGGCGAGTTGAGCACTATGAGGCCGAGTTGTTCGAGTCGGCCGAGGGCGTCCATGCGGAAGACGACCTGTTCGAGAGACCCGGGAGGCATGGTGCGGACGATGACTGCGTCGGCATGCTCCAGGCCGTTTTCGGCGTCTGTGAGCGATTCTTCGTGAGGGTGGGCGGTGGCGATCGTGGCGACCAGTTGGCTGAAGCGGATCGGCACGCAGTCGTGTCCGCGTTCTGATGCGGCTCGGGAGATGTCTTTCAGGTACCAGCTACCGGGATGGCTGAGAACGGCGATCCGCACGCTTGGGGTGTCCAGCGGGTGAAAGTGAAGCCGGTGGGCCTTGGGAGTTTAGATGCCAAAGCTGTCGCAGAGAATGTCTGTTTCGATTTGGCCGAAACTGTGTACGTGTCCGGTGTCGGTGTTGAAGAAGCGGATCACGGCCGGGCTGAACAGATGTGGGTCGATTGCGTAGAAGTCGTGTCCGGCGTCAGCGAAGATGTTCAGGAAGGGTTGTCCGTGTGCCTTTGAGGCGGACGAGGGGACCTTGGGGCCGATTTCTTCGAGCGAAGGGTCGTCGCCGGTGACCCAAAGGTTGACGGTGGCACCATAGAGAATTGCGTCGTTGGTGCGTCCAATGCCGGCTAGATCGTCGGCCGCGACGGGTGGCAGCGGGGCGCGGCCGAATCCCGAGACAATTCGCGAGACGTCGAAATCGAGTTGGTGCAATTTGTGCATGGCCGTTTCGACGCTACGGGCCACGACCTGCACGGTACCGGCTTGGCTGGCGGTGGGGGCGACGGCCAGCAGAGTGTGTTCCGGAGCCACGGCCGTTTTTGCAGAAATCTCGGCTACAACGGCCTCGTCGGGCAACCGACCGCTCTCGATCACTCCCACGCACACCGACGGCGATTCGGTCGAGCCAATGTCTTCGAAGAGGGCTTCTCGACCGGCTGCCGCTCGCATGGGTCCCGATCCCATCCCGAAGTAGTCGTCGACGGACAGTTGCCAGCCGGCGTACTGGCTGGCGAGGCAGGCTGCGAGGGGGGTGTCGGTCGAGACTTCGATCGATGGCCAGCCGTCAGAGGGCAATTGGTTCGAGTGGATGGCCACACGTCCGCGATCGGCCAGGCAGAGCCGAGCCAGCAGGAGGCCGGCTTCGAGTCCACCGGAGACATCGACTCCGAGATCGACGATGACGGCACCGTTGTCGAGAGTGTGGATGGCTCCGTTGAGATCGTCGATGTCGCGACGAATCGTCTCGGCCAGCCGCCAGGCACTCTCGTTGAGCAGCCCGCCGGAATCGGTCCCTTGGCCGGTCATTTCGCCGATTCCCTGCCCGTCGTCTTGCCCGTCGGGTCGACAGAGATGTAGGACGGCAGACCTCTTGGCTGGTATCTCATCCGGATCGGTCCCTGGCAGCACTCGCATTGCTTAATCTCGTACATCGGGATCGAGCAGATGTCGCACCAGTAGTCGAAGTAGTGCCGGATGGGTTTCGCTTGTCGTTTTTTCGGATGGGAATTTGTGGACTTGTTGTGATCGAGCGTGAAGATCATCAGGACCTGGAGGTAGGGGATCCCCTTGCGGCGGTAGCCGACCAGTTGAACGGGTCGTTTTCTGAGCCGCTTGTCCTGGTAGAAGGCTCGACCGCGCCAATCGGGCACAATCGGAATCAGTTCTCCTTCGTTGGTTTCGAGCACGACCAACTTGTCGAACTCGGTCGTACTCTGGACACCTTTTCGTTTCAGCGCTTCCCTCAGCATGACGACCTGTCCGGAGAACAGTTGTTTCTTGATGCTTGTGGGCGGCTGTTGTGGCCGAACGGTCTTGGCGGAATTGGCTGTGGCCGTTGCGGGTGCCAGGCTAGGGGTCACGCTCTGGAACTCAAGTGGCCCGCAGGTGAGCAGCATGAGCGGCATGAGGATACGAGTCGAAGGAGTCACGCGTTCATTCCGAGGTACGTCCGATCGCGATGAATCTCAGGTCGACCTTGGCCGGCCGGGTCTTTGTCTTGGCGGCTGCGGGAATATTAAGAATCCAGAAGTCATGATCTTCATCGTGGCTCACCGACGCGGTCTTGATGGTTCCTTTTGGGGTGACCATCGAGAAGATGGCCGGGTGAGTGGCTCCGGCCGACTTGGCACTCTTGGTCGAGAGGTCCTGCGGTCCGAAGATCGGCTTGGGGTCCTGATCGATTCTGGCGGGCAGTGCGAGCAGGAAGTCGGCGGTATCGCTGGTTCCGACATGGTTGCCGTCTTCCGGCTGCATCCCGTATCTCAGCGTGTAGACCCCCGGCTTCAGTTCCTGGCCACGAAAGTCCGTGTATCCGGTCTTGGGATGGACTTGGAGCAAACCGATGAGTTGTCCGTTGGTGAAGGGGTAGAGGTTGGAGAGTGACGGTTTGAATTTGTCTCGGATCGGTACATCTTTGACGAGCCAGACGCTGCAGACAGGTCCCTTGGGGTTGGAGATCCTGTATCCGGCCTTGTCGATAATGCTGGCGATCTTGGTGGCGACTCCGCGGGGCATCGTGGTGGTTCGTGAGAGCGAATGGCCAGGCGCGGCGGCGTGCAGAATCGCGGCCGGGACGAGGGCGGTGGTGAGGATGAGTACGACGGGCAGGTAGGCAGGTTTCATCGGGAGAGGTTCCATCAGGTGTGAATAGGAGGCCGCGATCCCTCGCTTTGCTCGGGATGACAGTTTGCCGCGGCTTGAAAGCACGCCCCGGTTCTTCAACCGGTACCTAGCGGCGGAACGTCGCCAGGAAGGCACTTCGGGTTCCGAAGTCTGTGAAGCGTCGATTGAGAGCCTTGCCTTGGTAGGAGAGTTTGAGGCTGAAGGCGGGGCTTGAGTTTTCGACCTTGGTCAGTGGGAGATAGTAGACGACTTCGTTGGTGCAAACGCAGTCACTTTGTTTCAGGGCCCGTGTCGTGATTTCGGCGATCTTGCCGGCCTGAAACCGGGCCTGTTTGGTCAGGTGATTGGTCTTGAGTTGGATTGGGACGCGTTGAACGCGGACCACGTCTTGTGTGTAGATCTTGGCGGTGTCCTTGACGAAGTCGAGCAGTGCGGCAAACTGTTCGGGAGTCGCTGACTTGTCGATCAGGATGACGGATTTCATTTTTCCAGCACGGAGTGGGAAGATCCCGTCGTAGCCGATGGTGTTTTCGGCTGTCACGATCACTGCGGCCCCCAGTCCGTCGACGTTGACACCTTTCCACTGGCCCTTGTCGATTTTCCAGGCCATCAGGGCTTCTTTGCCGGCGAGTCCCATTTCGGCGTTGGCAAAGCAGGGGCCGGTGTAGACGTTGCAGGTACGGGCTTCGAGGTATTCGCCCGAGATGTTCGCGGCCTGCAGGTTGGCGGCCATGGCGAGGGTCAGGACGAGGGGCAGGGCTGTGCCGAGTTGACGCATTTCTGAGATCCTTGTTGGAGACCGAATTGTAGCAGCCGACCGGTCAGTCGGTCTCCGATTCTGTCACGCGTCGCCAACCCCGTCAACGTTTTGCTGCAACAACCTAGTTGGTCTCGTAGCAACTGCGAGTCGCATCGGTGCAGTTTTCGGCATCGCAGATGTGATCATCGGGGCCGAAGATCGTCTGAGTCTTGCCACACCAGAAGTTTCCGTCTCCGGTGGCCTTTTCCCCAGTCGGCATTCCGGCGTTGGTGTAGAGACCTTTGGAGAGGAGTTGTCGGCACCGCGTGGCGGTATTGTCGAGAACGTTGAGTTCTTCGGTCATGGTTTATAGAGCTCCTTCCAGCAAATCGGCCGCCGCGAGCACGGCTCGTTTGACGGCCGTCTTGGCCAATTGAACCTTGTAGGCATTGTCTCGGAGTGGAGTCGCCTGTCGGACGGCGATGTCTCCGGCTCGCGTGGCAGACACTTCGTCGATCGGCTGCCCGATCAAGCTGGCTGCGGCTTCTCGAGCGACCCAGGGCATCGGTGCGACGTGTCCCATCACGATGTTGGCTTCTCGGACGACGCCCTGGTCGAGGTCGATGGTGACGGCGGCGGTGGCCAGCGGCCAGTCGAGCCCTTCCATTTGCAGCACTTCGTAGGTCGAGCTGATCCGGTTGGTGGCTGCCGGCAGACGGACATGCGAGATTAGTTGTCCGGGTTTCAGGATCGAGACGCCTTGGCTTTCGACGTTGGGTGTCAGGAAAAAGTGTTCCAGCGGCAGCCATTGGCTGGCATCGGGATCGGGTCCGATCACGCGGACATCGGCACCCCAGGCGATCAGTGCCGGAGCGAACCGCGAGGCGCTGACGAACTTGGCGGGTCCCTGGTTGCCGAGGATGGCGTGGTAGCGGTTATCGCCTTCGGCGACCAGCGAGTCACCATTCTCGAGAGCCAGCAGTCCGTAGCCGTTGCGATAAAACCAGCAATTGGGTTGGTGGCAGAGGTCGCCACCGAGGGTCCCCATTTGTTGGATCTGGATCGCTCGGACCCCATCGACAACGTCACTCAGCGACCGATACTGATCCAGCAGCCCGCTGGCGGCGATTTCTTCGAGTGTGGTCAGCGTCCCGATAACGATTCCATCCGAGTTGTCCTCGACACCGTGCATCGACTCGACCTGCTTGATGTCGACGACGCGTTGCGGAGTCTGGAGGTCGTCTTGGAGGAGTGCGATCAGGTCGGTGCCTCCGGCCAGTACAGCGGTATTGGCATCGTGGTCGTTGAGCAGATCGAGTGTTTCGTGTTCGGTCTGCGGTCGTGCGTATTCAAAGGGTCTCATGCTTGACCTCCTTTCAAAGCCTCGAGGACTCTCTGAGGAGTCAGCGGCAAGACGGGGACGCGGATGCCGGTTGCGTTGGCGACGGCATTGGAGATCGCGGCCCCGGTCGAGATGACCGGAGGTTCTCCGAGCCCGACCACGCCTCGTTCGTACTCGCTGTCGGGCTGGTACATGTGAACGACCAGTTCGCCGATGTCACCGATTCGGGGCAGCTTGTAGTTTTCCAGATCGGCGTTGATGAACCGTCCGGTGCGATTGTCCATCACTCGTTCTTCGGAGAGTGCGTAGGCGATGCCCATGATCAGGCCTCCGTAGACCTGGCTGCGGGCGGTCAGTTCGTCGATGATCAGTCCGCAGTCCTGAACAGCGACTAGCTTGTGGATCTTGACGATCCCGGTTTCGATATCGACCGACACGTCGGCCATCTGGACGCCTGCTACGCCCTGGTCGGTCAGCCCGTCGTTCTTGGGACCGGTGCCTTGCACTTCCAGCGGCATCGGGCCGAGCAGTCCACAGGCCTGTTTCCACGAGCAGACGGTTTTTCCATCCGAGAGGATCTTACCGTCCTTGGCGGCGAGTGAATCAGCGTTCACCTTGTACTTGGCGGCGACCAGGTCGTAGATCTTCCACAGGGCTTCGAGTCCGGCACGTCGGTGCGGTCCGGTGACGCCACCGACGGTGATCGAACCGCCCGACGGGTTGGCCTTGGGGTAGGAGTTGTTGCCGAGATTGACTTTGACGTCATCGACGCCGAGTCCGAAGGTTTCGGCGAGTGTGATTGCGATCACGGTGCGGGTGCCGGTGCCGAGGTCCTGGCTGCCGAGGAAGGTCTCGACGGCTCCATCGGGGTGGATCTTGACGGTGCAGGTTGTGGCACCCGCTCGTCCGCCCCAGCGGTGAATCGCCATCCCCAGTCCACGTTTGACGGATTGGCCAGCTCCTTTACCATGAGCGTGCCACTTGGCCTTCCAGTCCATCAGCTTTTCACCGATCTTCATTTCCTCGGCATAGACGTCCGGTTTGGGCGTCTTGTCGAGATTTTTCATGAAGATGTCGTAGCTGTCGGTCTCCATCTTGGCTGCGAGGTCATCGATGGCGACATCGGTGACGGCACACAGTTGTGGATGCGGGGGAGCTCGCCAGGCCCGGTTGGGGCCTGTATTGGTTGAGATACCGGTCGCCTTGCGGTTGCGATTGGGGATCCCGTCGAAGCAGTAGGGCAGTTGTCCCAGGGAAATGGTGCTGCCGGCAATCCCGCTGCTCCCCCAGTGGTGGCTGTCCCAAGCGGTGATGTTGCCCTTGGCATCTGCAGCGATCGTCACCTCGATGAACCCACTGGGCCGTGTCCCGGCGATTTTCAGTTCGGTGGCTCGGTCGAGCATCAAGCGGACCGGTTTGCCGGCTTTCTTGGCAAGTTCGGCACAAGCGATCCCCCACTGGTCGGCAGCAAATTTCGACCCGAACCCGCCACCGATGTAGTTGCAGGTGATCGAGACATTGCTGGCATCCAGTCCCAGCGGCCCGGCGAACTGGCCACCTGTGCCCGAGACATTTTGCGTCGAGAGGTGCACATTCAGCTTGTCTTCGCCGTCCCATTCGCAGTGTGAGCCGTGAGGTTCCAGGCACATGTGCGTGATGGTGGTGACCCCGTAGTAGCCGGTGTGGACGTACTTGGCGGCTTTGAGTGCGGCGGCGACATCGCCTTTCTGGTTGTCACCGAGTGGCTTGGTCCGCATGGCCTTTGTGGCACCAGGCAGGTCTTCTTCGTCGACCCAGTGCGGTTTGGTTTCGTAGCTGACCTGAATCGCTCGGACACCGTCTTCGGCCTGTTCGGGCGTGTCGGCGGCCACGGCGGCGACAATCGTGCCGTCCCAGCGGAGTTCCTTGCCGACGTCGTTGAAGACGTGGACGGCTCGGACACCGGACGTCTTTTCGGCTTCTGAGGTGTCGAGTGTCTTGACGACGGCGGCTCCGCCTTTGAACGTCAGCAGCCGGGCGAACAGCGTGCCGGTGGTGTTGATGTCGGCGGCATACTTGGCTTGTCCCGAGGCTTTGTCGAGGCCATCGATGCGTGTGATGTCACTCCCGATCAGGGAGTTGTCCTTGCGGGCTTTCCAGGCGACCTTACGTTCAGCCATGGCTCACTTCCCTCCCTTGGAGATGTCCAGGGCACACATGGTGATGCCCTGATAGGTGCCACAGCGGCAGATGTTGCCGCCCAGGCCTTTACGGATGTCGGCCAGAGACGCCTTGGGGTTTTGATTGAGAAACACTCGGGTGGCGACCACGAATCCTGGAGTACAGAACCCGCACTGCATGGCGTCGTGCTTGACGAAGCCAGCGACGACCTCATCGACCTCCGCACCCTGCCGCAAAGACTCGACAGTGCGAATCTGTTTGCCTTCGCATTCAATCGCCAGCCGGCTGCCGGCGAGCACGGCCTTACCGTCGATCATCACCGTGTCGGCTCCGTCGGCAGAACGCTCGTCCACTTCCTTGCAACCGGTCAGGTTGAGAATATTTCTCAGCACGTGCAGCAGCGTCACTCTCGGTTCGACTTCCACGTTGTGAGTCTTGCCGTTGACGCTGAGCGTCACCTTGGTGACGGTCGCGGCAAAGACGTTGGCCTTCAGGTTGGCGGCCGACGCTGTGTCGGGGCCCTGCGTGGCGATTGCCGTTGCGGTGGCCGCCGCCGCGGACCCTTTCAGGAAGTCCCGACGATTGAAGTCCGGCCCGGTGCGATTTTGGTCGTTTCGGTCCCGCATCGACGTCACTCTCCTCAACAGATGCCAAACACCGGCTCGCTTGCGAGCCTCCCAATTTATCCCACGCATCCTACCGACGCCAAGCCCGGGACTCAAACCCTCGCTCCAAAAAAAATAAAACGAGCGTCTCAGGACGTGGCGTCGCGGCAATCGTCAATTGCGATCAGGTCGTGATCGAGGACATCGGTGACGAACATGCAGCCCGGGGAGTGGGTGATGGCCAGCGGGAGTGCGGCGGCCTGGAGTGCTGCCTGGGGTGTGACACCACAGGCCCAGAAGACCGGGAGTTCGAGGTCGTCGACCGGGACAGCGTCGCCATAGTCGGGGCGAGCAAGGTCGTGGATGCCCAGGAGTTCGGGGAAGCCGATGTGGATTGGAGATCCGTGGACCTGGGGAAACTTCGAGGTGATTTCCACGGCTCGGACGACGTCTTGCGGCGAATAGGGTCTCATCGAGACCACCATTGGCCCGGAAAACGGACCGACCGTTTCGCATTCGATCGTCGTGCGGTACATCGGCACGTTGGTCCCACACGCCAGGTGACGTACCTCGAGACCGTCGTTCAACAGGGCTGCTTCGAAGGTGAAGGAGCAGCCGATGAGGAACCCGACCATGTCGTCTTGCCACCACGGCGTCACGTCGGTCGGTTCGTCGACCAACTCGCCGTCTTGCCAGACTCGATAGCGAGGCAGGTCGGTGCGGATGTCGGCTGACGGAGCCAAACGGGAGGGAATGGGTTGGCCTGGTTCGGTCATGTCCAGCAGCGGGCACGGCTTTGGATTTTTCTGACAAAAGAGTCGGAAGTCCGCGGCGTACTGTTGGGGAAGGATGACGAGGTTGGCCTGAGCGTAACCGGGAGCCAGTCCGGCCGTGTGCTTGGTCCAGGCGGCTTCGCGGCAGAGCCGCCGAATGTCAGCGGGTGTGTCTGGTTGTGTGTCTGGTTGTGATTTCGAATCGTCGTGCATGCAGTCAGTCTAGCCGGGAGTCGAGTCGGCTGGCGAGTCGATGCATGCTTACTTTCGGCGCGGGTGCGGTCGGCGTAGCATGGGGTCGCGGGGTATTGGTGTCGATTGGCGAGAGGGGACAGGGGCTATGCAGGATCAGTTTCCGCGTGATGGTCGGGTCGAGTGGATTGGTGGTGCGACACAGCGGCTTGGTGCGGTGTTGAGTGTTCCGGAGTGCCGACTGGAGCCGGGGATGGGGATGGATGGCGAGCACCACGCGGGTGGTGTTCCGAGCGACCGGGAGGTGACGTTGATCCAGCACGAACATCTTGGTGCGGTGGCGTCGTTGGCTGGACGCGATTCGGTGGATCCGTCGTTGTTGCGTCGCAACATCGTCGTCAGCGGCATCAACCTGCTGGCGTTGTTGGGTCGCAGGTTTCGGGTTGGTGACGCGTTGCTTGAGGGCACCGAGCCGTGCGAGCCGTGCAAGCGGATGGAAGAGAACCTGGGGGTGGGTGGTTACAACGCGATGCAGGGCCACGGGGGGATCTGTGCCCGCGTGGTGTCGGCGGGCCCGGTCCATGTTGGCGACGCGGTCAGCGAGACAACTCGATAACCTGCCCCGTCTCGATTCTCACCTCATCGGTCGGCCGGTCCTGCCCGTCGGTCGCCAGTTGGCCGATCGTCAGCAGATTTTCCAGGCTCGGGTCATCGGCCGTCTTGCCAAAGGCTGTGTATTGTCGATCGAGGTGTGGGGCTCGGTCGAGGCAGAGGAAGAGTTGGCTGCCGGCGGAGTTGGGATCACTGGTGCGTGCCATCGACAGCACTCCGGCCTCGTGCAATTGATCGTTGAATTCGGCATCGATCGTGTAGCCTGGTCCACCGGTTCCGGTACCCAGCGGACAGCCGACCTGGGCCATGAACCCGGCAATCACGCGATGAAAGATGATCCCGTCGTAGTAGCCGATGCGGGTCAGGCCGATGATGTTCCTGCAGTGACCGGGAGCGAGTTCGGGCCAGAGGTCCAGCGTAATCTTGCCCAGCGACGTTTGGAATTCGATCTGGTAACTGGTGGAATCGAAATCGATGTTCTCGGTCGCCTGGTCGACTTCGGCGCGTCGATTGTCGGTCATCGTGGTCTCGCTGGCTGAATGAAATGTTGTGGATCGAGCGAGGCGTATGGTAGGCGGCGGCAGGACACCGTGCCAGTCAACATCCAGACGTCTCGCGACCGGGTCTCAGTCGGAGTCAGCGACCTGCCCGACGGCTCCGCCGCCGGGTGTCAGAATCGTGAGTATGTCTCCGGGCAGGATGTCGAGTTGGACTTTTCCGCCGAGGTTTTTCTGAGCGGATCCATCGACGGGGTCGAGCAGGTTTTGTCCAACCGCACCGGGTTCGCCTCCGTCGAGTCCAAACGGTGGAGTGGGTCCACGTCGTTCCGAGAGGATCGAGACGGACAGTTTTCGGAGGAACTGGATTCGTCGAACGACTCCGTTTCCGCCGGGGAACTGACCGTTGCCACCGGAACCGTGCCGGATCGAGAACTCGAGGATTCTGACCGGGTATCGTCGTTCGATGACTTCGACGTCGGTCAGCCTGGTGTTGGTCATGTGTGTGTGGACGGCATCGGCGCCCGCGGCCTTGGGTGTGGCTCCGGCTCCTCCACAGATCGTTTCGTAGTAGCCAAAGGTTTCGTCGCCGAAGGTGAGGTTGTTCATGGTTCCCTGGCTGGCGGCTGCGACGCCGAGGGCTCCGAGCAGTGTGTCGACGACCCGTTGGCTGGTTTCGACGTTTCCTCCGACGACGGCGGCACTCGATCCGGGGTCGGGATGTTCGGTTGGATTCAGCAGGCATTCGGGCAGTTGGATGGTGACCGGATCGAGCACGCCGCTGTTGAGTGGGATGTCTTCATTGATCAGGCAGCGAAAGACGTACAGGCAGGCGGCGGTGACGATGGCTCGGTTGGCGTTGAGGTTCGAGTCGATGACTGCGGACGTGCCGGCGAAGTCAACTGTGGCGGTATCGTCGGAGATGGCAATCGAGACGGCAATGACGGCGCCGTTATCGAGTTGATCGGTGCGGCGGTAGTTCCCATCGGGAATCGCTCTCAGTGCGAGTCTCATTTTTTCGCACGCCGCCTGCTGGATATGTTGCATGTAGGCGATGACGACATCGAGCGAGTACCGCTGGACCAATCGTCCCAATTGCACGATGCCACTGTTGTTGGCGGCGACCTGTGCCGAGACATCGGCGAGGTTTTCGGCGACATTGCGGCTGGGATACATCCCCGACGCCAGCAATTCGCTGAGGCCAGTTTCGTTCGAGACACCTTGATCGACGAGTCGAAAGTTGCGAATCAGGACCCCTTCCTGACCGAGGTTGGTCGAGAACGGCGGCATGCTGCCCGGCACGATGCCTCCGATCTCGGCATGATGGGCTCGACTGGCGGTGAAGAACAGCAGACGGCCGTCGTCGGCATGATGCATGGGTGTGACGACCGTCACGTCGGGCAGGTGCGAGCCACCACGGTAGGGGTCGTTGGTGACGAACACGTCTCCGGGCGACATGTCCGGGTTGTCGGCCAGGATTCTCTTGACCGTTTCACTCATCGCACCCAGGTGCACCGGGATGTGTGGTGCATTGACGACTAGGTCGCCGGTGTTGGAGAAGATGGCGCAACTGAAGTCGAGTCGTTCCTTGACGTTGGTCGAGAAGCTGGTTTTTTGGAGTGTCAGCCCCATTTGTTCGGCGATCGACGCGAAGAGGTTGTTGAAGATTTCGAGCAGGACCGGGTCGGCGGCGGTGGAGAGTTGTGTGGCGGTTGAGTTTTTGGAGTCGTATCGGACGAGGACTTCGTTGCGTTCGGTGATTCGAGCCGAGAAGCCCGGTTCGATGACGAGCGTGGAAGTCGATTCGCAGAGGATGGCAGGTCCGACGAGCGTGTCGCCGGGTTTCAGGTTGTCTCGGAGGAAGACGTCCGTGTGGGTTGGCGTGCCGTGAAAGGTGACCGGAGTCGAGGTGTCGGGATCCGGTGACCGGGTGACTGCGGTGGCGGTTTCCATCTGGGGATCGGCGGTTGTGCCGACGACTTCGACTCGGGCGGCTGTGATTTCGAGTTTGCGTCCGTGGTGAGCGTATCCGTAGAGTTGTTGATGGAGTTGCTGGTAGGTGGTTGCATAATCACCGTCGTCGGGGCAGGGGACTGCGATCGCGGCCTCGACGCCCTGGTAGCGGATTTCGAGACTTCGGCGTGGTGTTCCGATCTGCCGTTCAGCGATTCCTTCGGCCCGAACTTCCTGGATTGCCGCGTCAGTCAATTCGGTGAAGACGGTTTCGAGGTCGTTGAGGGTTTGAGTATCCAGGGGCTGGAGCACACTTCGCTGGGCAAATCGTCTCACGTCGGCCAGTCCCATGCCGTAGGCACTGAGAATTCCGGCAAAGGGGTGCACGAGGATGTCTCGGATCCCCAGTTCTCGGGCGATGGCACAGGCGTGCTGCCCGCCGGCTCCTCCGAAGGTCACCAGCACATAGTCCGCTGGGTCGTAGCCTCGAGCGACCGAGATGTTCCGGATGGCCCGCACCATGTTGGCGATCGCGATTTGCAGGAAACCCTCGGCGAGTTCGGTGCGAGAGTAGTTCTGTCCCATGGGGGAGCGTGCGATCTGGTCGCAGAGTCGATCGAGTCGATTGGTGACGGCGTTGGTATCGAGAGGGAAAGGGAAGTGATCGGGGAGGATGCGGCCGAGGTGAACGTTGAGGTCGGTGACGGTCAGTGGGCCGCCTCGTCCGTAGCAGGCCGGCCCCGGGTCGGCTCCGGCACTCGCCGGCCCGACAGCCAGCTTGACGCCGTCGAAGTCGCAGATGCTCCCTCCTCCGGCCGCGACCGTCTCGATCGCCAGCATCGGCGACACGATGCGGACCCCAGCCTTGGTCGTCTCGAATTCCAGTTCATAGTTCCCGTCGTACCGCGAAACGTCGGTGCTGGTGCCTCCCATGTCGAAACCAATCGACTGCTCGAACCCGGCCTGTTCGGCGATTCGTGAGAACCCGATAACGCCTCCGGCAGGACCCGAGAGAATGCTGTCCTTACCGACGAAGCGGTCGGCGTCGACGAGGCCACCGGCCGAGGTCATGATTTTCAGGGAGCTTGATCCGAGGGAGTTTCGGAGCCGAGTGACGTATTGGCGGAGGATCGGGTTGAGGTAGGCGTCGACGAGAGTCGTGTCGGTGCGGCTGACGATCTTGATCAGTGGTGAGAGTCGGCTGGAGCGGCTGATCTCTTGGAACCCTGCCTCGCGGGCAGACTGTTCGAGTTGTTCTTCGTGCGAGCTATTGGCAAAGGAGTGCAGCAGGCAGATGGCTACTGATTCGATCCCGTCGTCGTGGGCCTGGGTGAGAGCGGCCTGGACGGGTTGGAGGTCGGGAGGGTCGAGCACTTTGCCGTCGGCGTCGATCCGCTCGTCGACCTCGATGACCCGCTCGAACAGCGGTTGGGGTTTTTCGATGACGAGGTCGAAGAGGCGGGGGCGGTCCTGGTTGCCGATCAACGGTACGTCTGCGAAACCGCGGGTGGTCAGGAGCACCGTCCGAGCTCCTTCACGTGTCAACAACGCATTGGTGCCGCGAGTGGTCCCCAGCCGGACATCGACTGTGGGGATCGGATCCTCGAGCCGCAGCGCGAGCACACGACGGATGGCGAGGATGGGTGCTTCTTCGGGTGAAACCAACTCGTACGGTGTACCGGGGGTTATGGTGTCGGGGAGCGGTTGTTCGAGTCCGAGGTGGCCGGTGCTCGAGTCGAAGGTAGTGACGGTTGACTGAAACAGTGGCTGGCCATCGCCGTCGAGGCATCTCAACGCGTACCCAATCCAAAAGCTGGCCGGGTCGTCGCAACGGGACGAGTCGACAAGTGCACTGTTGTCGGCCAATCGCTCGATTCGGCCCTTGGTGATCGCCGAACTGAGTACCTTCGACGGGATCAGCTGGTGATCCGGTGAACAGGCGATGCAGTCGGTGAACGTGCCTCCGACATCGATCCAAAATTCCCACGGCTTTTCTGTTTTCCCTGGTGTCATGGTTTCCCTGTTTACTGTCTCGGCAGCGGTTGCGGCAAGCGGTCGAGTGAGGAGGTTGCCGGGATGAGTCGTTGACGGCATCATGTCAGGATCGGTGAGCGGGCGGGTTTGAGATTCCTCGCGTTGCTCGGAATGACAGCGTCCAAGCCGGTGCCAGTTGCGGAGTCTGGTTTGGCAGTGATTGGGATTGTGGATGAGCATCGAACGACTGGGTGAAGCGATACAGAGGTTGCGGCAGGCCGATGGCGGTGGCGAATCGGGACCGCTCGGCATGCTGCCACGTCAGTTTCGCACTCTGGTTGACGTCGTCGCCGGGCCGGAGAAGAGCGGACTCGGGCAGGGGACTGCCAACGGATTGGATCGGTGCGACGATGTGATCGAGTTGTCGGTCGAGGCCTTGAAGCAGGCGTTGAAGCGGTCTGGTCGTGACGCTCGGAGAGCCGGTGCGTTGTTGGGATTAGCTCTGTGGTGGCCGGGAGACGAACCGGACGTGGATTGGTGCGAGGATCAGACGCGACGGCGTGCGGAATTGACGGCTGTTCGTGGTGTGGGTCACGAACTGGTCGATCGAATCCTGTTGCTTGTCCTGGGCGTTGCCACGATGCCACTTTCGCGAGCGGCATTGCGAGTCGGCTGCCGCCATGGCTGGAGTGGTCTCGAGTCCGAGTACGACGAGTGGCAGCAGCTGTTTCGGCAGGGCAGCGAATGGGCCAATAGTTCGCTGGAAGAAACCGATCGTCTGATCCGTCAGGTCGGTCGGTCTCATTGCCGCACCCGTCCTGATTGCGTGGGTTGCCCGCTGGAATCGTTGTTGCCCGAGGGGGGACCATACGAGCCTGAGTAGTTGGTGGGGCGTTGGTCGGGATATGTAAAGCGTTTTGTGGAAACCGGTTACGGTTCGTGTCGTGAGTGTTGTGCACAATCGTCAGAATCGGAGTTGTCGTCTGTATCTTGTCTGGTTCGCCTGGTCGAAAGACTCTTTTCATTTTGCCTGACCGGTTGTGTGGCCCATATATGGAGGATGCGTCTCTCGTTGAGAGAGAGTCGCGACACATGGTGGTCTCAACACAAACAACCGGCCCAGGGGGTCGTGGAGACGAGCGATGTCGAGCAAGGCACCGGTTTGGGATTTGGCAGTGATTGGTGGTGACCGAGTCGGTCACGATGTGGCTCAGGAAGCGGCCTCACGTGGTGCGAGGGTCTTGCTAGTGATGCCTGGGGTCGGCGGCGGCGATCCGGTTGGCAACGACCAGGTACGGGTTTTGACCGGCCTGCCGCGACTGGTGGGTGTTGGCGAATTGGAAGTTGTTTCAGCTCACGAAACGTACGCAGTATCGGCCGAGACGATAGTGATCAGCGTCGGCAGTCGTCCGTGGATTCCGGCGTCATTTGCTGTGGATCACGACCGAATTCTGGACGCGGATTCCTTCGAGCGAGCGGCGGGTTCGGGTCGAGTGGCAGTTGTGGGGGCTGGCCGAGACGGATTGCGTGCGGCGACATTGCTGGCGTCGACGGGTGTCGAGGTGACGGTATTTGACCGTCGTCATCGTCTGTTGGAGGAGTGTGATTCGGAGTTGGTGGATTTGGTGGTCGAGGAGATGTCTCGATCGGGAATCCGGATGCGACTGGGCGAGGAGGTCTACGAGGCGGGTCCGGCGGTCGAGGGTGCCGTGGTGGTCTGTTCGGGCACCGATGTCGAGCGATTCGACCGGGTCGTGGTGTCGGTGGGTCGAACGGGGAACACGGACGCGTTGGGTCTGGATGCGATTGGATTGGAGACAGACGAGCGTGGTCGGCTGTGGTGTGACGAGCGATTCGGGACGTGGGTTGATGGGGTTCGGGCGGTCGGGTCGGTGATCGGTCATCCCAGTTGGCTGCGTCATTCATTAGACCAGGGCAAGCGTCTGGCTGTCGACGTATTGTTTTCCGGTGGTTTCGAGCGAGGTCCTGGTGCGGCGACCACTTCGAGTGGGACTCGTCCGGAGATCCTTCAGGCGGGTAAAACGACCGAGGACTTGATGGCCGAGGGAGTCGATTACGAATCGGGGCGATCGGGTTTCGTTCCCGGATCGATCAACTCCTTGAAGTTGCTGTGGACTCGCCGTAGCGGCCGCGTCCTGGGTGCTCATGCGATCGGCCCCGACGTGGCCGTTTCGATTGGTCGGGTGGCTGCGGCGATACGTCGTCGTCTGACGATCGACCGGCTGCTGTCGTCGTGCGGGGACGACGTCTTGCTCCGCGATGCGGCCACATCGTCGGTCGAGTTGCCGGGCCAGTTGTCTGCCGGGCGAGCATCGGAGTCCGAGTTGTCGGTCAAGCCATTGGTCGAGCAACCTGCCTGGCGGATCGATGCGGTTTGAGAGGACCGGTGGAGTATTGATCAGCTGGCGTCATCGATCAGCTGGCGGAAATCGTCGGGCAGCGGGGCTTCGATCACGAGCGGGTTCCCGGTGATCGGGTGATGGAACTCGAGTGACCGTGCGTGCAGAGCCTGCCTGGGGATTGCGGGCCAGGGCGGGTTGCTGGGGGGTGCGATCAGCAGTTGACCGTCGCGGTCGCGTCTGAGTGATCCACTGGCGTCATAGAACGGTTCTCCCAGCAGCGGGTGTCCAATCGATGCGAGGTGGACTCGGATCTGATGCAGTCGCCCGGTGCGAGGCCGTGCTTCGACGAGCGAGCATCCCTTGAGTTTCCGGATCACGGTGTAGTCGGTTCGAGCGGTTTTGGGGTCGAGCGCATCGGGAGCGGCCGAGACGAGTTGCGAGTCCGGGTTGTTGACGGTGCCCAGTGGCGAGTCGATGGTGCCCGAGTCGGCTGCGGGGTGTCCTTCGACGATGGCCAGGTAGGTTTTCCGGACCAGCCGATCCTGAAAGCTGATCGAGAGTTTGCGGTGCGAGAGGTGGTCGGCGGTGGAGACGAGGACTCCGGAGGTGTCTCGATCGAGCCGGTGCACGATCCCGGGTCGCAGCAGCCCGACTGCGTCGGCAGTCTGGTCGAGGTGGTGCTGGAGTCCATTGACGAGTGTATCGGCTCGGTGGAATGCGGCCGGGTGAACGATCAGGCCGGCCGGCTTGTTGACTGCCACCAGCCACTGATCCTCGTAGATCACTTCGAGCGGCATGGGCGTGGCCTGCAGCAGGTTGTCGGGAGGTTCGATCAGTCGGGCGGTGATCTGCTGCCCCGGGTAGACTCGTTGCGTGAGACTGGCGGTGTGGCCATCGACCTGGACGGCTTTGGCTCGAACCAGCCGGTGAATTCGGAATCGGGTGTAGTTCCTGAGTTGTCGGGCGACGACCGCATCGATGCGTCGACCTCCGAGATAGTCGGCGACGGCGAAGTGGACTTCGGGCGTCTGGTCCTGTGTTTGATCCTGCGTCGGATCCCGAGTGGGAACAGGGCGTTGCGAGTCGGCGGGTGGGTTTTGGTTCGACATCACGAATTGTAGCGGGCACAATGACTTGGCTGCGAGATGATAGCCGACTCTGGCGGCCGAGTCTTGTGGTGGGAAGTCGACTGTTGGATCGGACGGATTCTGGTGAGTGGAGGCGAGGGGATGTCTGAGCGGAACCGCAGAAGTTTTTTGATCGGTGCGGGGGTGGCGGGGGCGGCTGTGGCGACCATTGGTTCGACGCGTCTTCGAGGCGAGTCGAAGAAGTCGAGTGCGAACGAGCGTGTTCGGGTGGGTGTGATTGGAGCGGGGGGGCGGGCGTTGTCGTTGAACCGTTCCTTTGCCGAGAACCCGAACGCCGAAATCGTGACCATCGCCGATCTCGATCCACGCCGGTTGCCTAGGGCGGTCGAGGAAGTCACTCGTCGCCAGGGAACCAAGCCGAAGACGACCGGTGATTTCCGTCACCTGATCGATGACAACTCGTTGGACGCCATCGTCGTGGGGACCCCGGATCACTGGCACGCGATCCCGTCGATCCTGGCGATGATTGCGGGCAAGGACGTGTACGTCGAGAAGCCCGACAGTCACAACATCATCGAGGGCATGCGGATGGTCCAGGCGATGAAGACGCACAAGCGAATCTGCCAGATGGGTTCTCAGCACCGGTCGACCACTCGGCTTCAGTCGGCCTTGGAGTACATCAAGACGGGTGCGCTGGGCCGTTGCCTGGTGGCGAAGGCATGGGAGAGTTCCCGCCAGGGTGCAATCGGGTTCCCCAAGGACAGCGTGGCTCCGGCCGGTGTGGACTACGACATGTGGTGCGGTGCGGCTCCGAAGCGGCCCTTCAACGTCAATCGATTCCACGGCCGCTGGCGGTGGTTCTACGACTATGGCACGGGGGACTTGGGCAACGACGGTGTGCATCGTCTCGACATGGCGGTTGCCGCGTTGGAGGCGGCGATCGCAGCTCAGAACGAGGATCCTCTCGGTCTGCCAACCGGCATTTCGGCCAGTGGCGGCAAGTGGTACTTCGACGACTGCCAGGAGTTTGCCGACACGCTGCAGGTCAATTACGAGTATTCGGGTCGTCACCCGAGGCTTTTGACGTACGAGATGCGAGTCTGGTGTCCGTATCAGTACCTGGGCGAGTCGGAAGGTTCGGCGGTATTTGGGGAGAAGGGTTACATCGTGATCGGCAATCGCCGTTGGCGGGCCTTCGATCGCGGCGGCCAGGTGGCAGCCGGCGAGGGCGGCAGTGACGAGAAGCCTCATGTCGAGAACTTCATCGACTGCATCAAGAGTCGCAAGCGTCCGCATTGCGATCTGGAGACAGTCGGCCACCCGGCCAGCGTGCTGTGTCACACCGGGAACATCTCGGCACGCCTCGGCCGCAAGCTGGAGCTGGACCCAGCGAGCGAGACGTTTGTCGGCGACAAGGAGGCGAACCTGTTGCGAGGCCGTCCGGAGTGGCGCAAACCGTGGGTCTTGCCCGAGGTCTAGTCGAGCATGGGTATTGTCGCGGCTGCGACTACTTGTTGCCGACCTGCTTCTTCTGTAACGCTGTGACTTTTTTCTCGAGAATATCGATCCGCTTCAACGCGGCTTCGAGTTTCTTGAGCATCACCCAGTGTTGGGCACCGGGCTTGGTGGCTGGTTGGCGTCGGTACTGGAATTGGGGTGTCACTTCGACGCCGTCGGGTGAAATCCTGATCGAGCGTCCCTCCGAGTTTTTCTTGCCGGGCTTGCCGTCAGTTTCGATGTGTACTTCCACGCCGTCCTTGCCGTCGATCACCAGGTTGCGGATGGCTTGGCCGAGGTTCCTGAGGTCGATGCGATTCCCGCCGTCGGTCTGGATCTCGATTTCGATCTCCTGGAGTTTCTCGTCGATCTCATCCGCGTCGTTGCCCTCGATGGCAAAGGCTCGGACCTGGATTTCCAGGGGCTGTTTGTGTTGTGCGGGATTGATTTCCACGGTGGTTGTCTTTCCAGCTCGAAGGACGGTCAGCTTGAGCGGTTTCTTTTCGGCGCCGGCGAATTGTACGGCGTGGGTGAGTCCTTCGTGGTTTGTCAGTGCGATGCCGTTGACGGCCAGCAGGATGTCAAAGGCTTTCAGTGTCGAGTTGTTAGCGGCAGGTGAACCGGGCACGACGTTCTGAACCATCACGCCGTGATGGGGTTTCAGTCCGAGTTGTACCTGGAGCGATCGGGGGATTTCTGCCAGTTGAACTCCGAGCCAGAAGCCTGTGCCGCGACCGGACTTGGTGACGGTGCGTTGCCGGATCCGGATCGCTCGTTTCGGTTGAGCCTTGTCTGAACGGGTCTTGTTTGGTTGGGCCTGGACTTTGACCCGAGCCCGGATCCTTGGCTGCGGAGTCTTGACCGTTGCCGTTGCCGTTGCCGTTGCCGTTGCCGTTGGCTGTTTGGTGGGTTTTGACTGGGCGTCCTGTGCGAGGCTTGAGGTGGTGAGTCCAGCGAGGCAAAGCAGGGTGCCGAGAGTCCGAGCCATGGTGTGCTCCTTGAAAATCGAACGGTGTGGGCGGGGGCAGGGCATGGACTCCGAGGGCTGATGCCTGGATGTGGTGAGTTTGCCGGGTGTCAGAATATTTGAACACGAGGCGACGTGTTGGAACGTCAATTTTTGGCGAGTTGTCTAAGCACGGTGTGGAGGATGCCTCCGTTTCGGTAGTAGTCGATTTCGACGGGTGTATCGATGCGGCAGGTGACGACGAAGTGGACTATCGAGCCATCCTGTCGTGTGGCGGTGACTTCGACGGCCTGTTGCGGCGTCAGGTCATCATCGATCGTGATGTCGTAGGATTCGGACCCATCGAGGTCGAGGGAATTTTGGCTTTCGCCGTCTCGAAACTGCAGCGGCAGCACGCCCATTCCGACGAGATTGGAGCGGTGGATCCGTTCGTAGCTGGTGGCCAATACGGCTCGGATGCCCAGTAGGTAGGTCCCCTTGGCGGCCCAATCACGGGACGACCCGGTTCCGTATTCGGCTCCGGCGAGCACGACGAGCGGCGTGCCATCGGCCTGGTACTTGGTGGCGGCTTCGTAGATCGACATTTGATCACCGCTGGGCAGGTAGGTGGTCAGTCCACCTTCGGTCCCGGGTGCCATGAGGTTTCGGAGTCGGATATTGGCAAACGTGCCTCTCGTCATCACGCGATCGTTGCCCCGCCGGCTGCCGTAGCTGTTGAAGTCATTGGGCGAGACGCCATGTTGTTGCAGGAACAGTCCGGCGGGCGAGTCGTCCTTGATGGCACCGGCGGGAGAGATGTGGTCGGTGGTCACACTGTCGCCGACACTGACGAGGACACGAGCGCCGGAGATGCTCTGGATCGGCGGCGGTTCGGCGGGCATGTCGACAAAGAACGGAGGTTCCCGGATGTAGGTGCTTTGTGCGTCCCATTGAAAGACGTCCCCGGTGGCTCCGGAGATGGCCTGCCACTGGGGGGGGCCTTCGGCTGCGGCCTCGCCGTAGCGATTGATGTACATATCTGGTGACATCGAGTTGGCAACGGCGTTGGCGATGTCTTGTTGCGAGGGCCAGATCTCTGAGAGCATGACGGGTTGACCGTCGCGGTCGTTGCCGAGGGGTTGAGTGGTGAGATCGATGTCGGTGGTTCCGGCCAGTGCATAGGCGACGACCAGGGGTGGGCTGGCGAGGTAGTTGGCCTGGACCCAGGGGCTGATGCGTCCTTCGAAGTTTCGGTTGCCCGAGAGCACGGCGGCGGCGACAAGGTCTCCGCTGGTGATGGCTTCGGAGATTGGTTCTGCGATCGGGCCGCTGTTGCCGATGCAGGTGGTGCAGCCGTAGCCGACGGTGTGGAATCCGAGTTGTTCGAGTGGTTGGGTGAGTTTGGCCTGGTCGAGGTAGTCGGTGACGACTCGGCTACCTGGTGCGAGGCTGGTCTTGACCCACGGCTTGCTGCGGAGGCCTCGGGCGACGGCGTTCTGAGCCAGCAGTCCGGCGGCGATCATCACGCTGGGGTTGCTGGTGTTGGTGCAACTGGTGATGGCGGCAATCACCACGGCTCCGTCGGTGATCGAGCTGGTTTCGCCGTCGAGCGAGACGGAAATCGGAGTGGATGGTTCGGGTTTCTCGAAGGTACCGGCGAGGTCCTTGTGCCACTGGTTCCGCATGTTCTTGAGCGTGACCCGATCCTGAGGCCGTTTTGGGCCGGCGAGCGAGGGGACGACAGAGGACATGTCGAGTCCGAGGCTGCTGCTGAATTTGGGAGTTGGGGAATCTGCCGTCCGAAATAGTCCCTGTTCCTTCGTGTAGCGTTCGACGAGGTCGATTGTTTCGGGTTTTCGCCCGGTGCGTTCCAGGTATCTGAGTGTTTCGTGATCCACGGGGAAGAAGCCCATGGTGGCTCCGTATTCGGGAGCCATATTGGCGAGTGTGGCTCGATCGGCGAGTGACATTGCATCGAGACCATTGCCGTGGAATTCGACGAACTTCCCGACCACACCGTGAGCTCTGAGCATTTCGGTGACAGTGAGCACGAGGTCGGTTGCGGTGGATCCTTCGGGCAGTTCTCCGGACAGCTCGAACCCGACGACTTCGGGTGTGAGCATGTAGATGGGTTGTCCGAGCATCACGGCTTCGGCTTCGATACCACCGACTCCCCAACCGACGACTCCCAGCCCGTTGATCATCGTAGTGTGGCTGTCGGTCCCGACCAGGCTGTCGGGGTAGGCGACTCCGTCCTGAACCATGACAACGCTGGCGAGATATTCGAGGTTGACCTGGTGGACGATCCCGGTGGCTGGTGGGATAACGCGAAAATTGTCGAAGGCCTGTTGTCCCCAGCGAAGGAACCCATAGCGTTCCTGATTGCGTTCGAATTCTCGTTCGACGTTGTGTGCGAGTGCGTCGACGGAGGCGAACTGGTCGACCTGGACCGAGTGATCGACGACGAGGTCGCAGGGGACCAGCGGGTTGATCTTGCCCGGGTCGCCACCGATGCGGACCATTGCTGATCGGAGAGCGGCGAGGTCGACGACGGCAGGGACACCGGTGAAGTCCTGCAGAACGACGCGGCCTGGTTTGAAGGGGATTTCGTCCGGTTGGATCGAGTCGGCGGACCATCCGGCCAAAGCGGTTACATCGTCGGCGGTGACGACGAACCCGTCGACGTGTCTCAGGCAGGCCTCGAGCAGGATTCGGATCGAGTAGGGCAGGGTGTCGATCTGGCCGAGTCCGAGGTCGGCGAGTGTGTTGAGTCGGTAGTAGGTGACGTCGCCGGCTGCGGTGGAGAGTGTGGCGGTGGCGTCGAAGGGATTGGCCGAGTTCATCTGGGGAGGACTCCTGAAGTCTGAGCGTGTGGACGAATCGGGGTTGGCCGATCCTGCGGGTCGGCTTGCGGACGCCGGTGTTCGGAGTCTCGAGCGTTTCGACAGTCTGCTAGGTCAGTTCCGGCAGCGGCCGGTGCAGGTTGTGGTCGACGAGGTAGTGAGGTCGTCCGCCGAAGTCCTTGACGGTGGCGATGCTGGTGTCGATGCCGATGTTTCGGTAGAGCGTCGCGAAGACTTCCTGGAAGTGGACTGGCCGATCGACGGGGTGTTCTCCGAGTCGATTGGTGGCCCCGATGACCTGTCCCCCGTCGATGCCTCCACCGGCCAGCAGTCCACAGGAGACTCGAGGCCAATGGTCCCGTCCGCCGTTCTTGTTGATTCGTGGAGTGCGTCCGAATTCGCCCCAGACGATGACGGTGGTATCCTGGTCCATGCCACGTTGCTTGAGGTCATCAAGGAGTGCGGTGACTCCCTGGTCGAGTCGTGGCAGGTGGTCTCGGGCGTTTTCGAAGTTGGTCCCGTGTGGTCGTCCGTGCCAGTCCCAGCGTCCGTAGGCGAGTGTAACGATGCGGACACCGGCTTCGACGAGTCGTCTGGCGGCGAGCAGGTAGTGGTTGTGCAGTGGTCCAGCGTCCCCGTAGCCGGCTGGTTCGTAGGAGCCGCCGCCGTAGCGTGCGAGAGTTTCGGGGTCTTCGTCGGAGACATCGAGTGCTTTGGCGAGTCGGCTGGAGGTGAGGATACCGAAGGCCTGTTGCTGAAAGGCGTCGAGGCTTTCGAGTGATCCTCCGGCATCGGCGGCGGCCTTGAAGCGATCGAGTCCTTCGAGCAGGCTCTTGCGGTTCTTGAAGGCATCGAGCGTCATGCCATTCAGGACGAGGTTGTCGGCTCCATCGGCATTGGGCAGGAAGGGAGCGTGGGCGGGGCCAGCGAATCCGGCCTGTCCTGCGTCGGACCACGTGCTGTTTTTCATGCGAGGCGACAGGCCGACGAAGGCGGGCGTTCCGGGTGTGACTGTTCCCTGGAGCTTGGAGACGACCGAGCCGAACGAGGGCCAGCCGCCTGGGGGTTGGTTGTTGACGGTCTGTCCGGTCATGCACTGGAACGCGGCGTGGCGTCCTTCTGAGCCGACGATCGAGCGGATGACGGCTAACCGGTCCATCATCGCGGCCATCCGCGGCAGGTGCTCGCAAATCTGGATACCTGGAACCGAGGTGGAGATGGGTTGGAATTCGCCTCGCACGTCCGAGGGCGCCTGCATTTTCAGGTCGAACATGTCCTGGTGGGGCGGTCCCCCGGAGAGGAAGACCATGATGACGGACTTGTGTGAGCCGTTTGGTGACGCGGATCCCGAGGCGGCTTCGGCTGCGAGCAGTTGTGGGAGAGTGAGTCCACCGGCGGCTCCGACCATTGGCAGGCTGCCGATCTTCAGCACATCGCGGCGTGTGATTCGATCGCAGAACGTGGTGGCGTTGGGTGATCCAAGGATCGAGAGCATGGGGTTGTCATCCGAAGTGAACGGGGCGACCCGGCGGGTTGTCAGTCTATCACATCGGTGGAATCGATGCGAATTCTTGCGTGGTGTTGGAGTCCTTTTGGTTTCGGTGTTTGGGCCAAAAAGAAAACCGGCCGGTTCCCGCGAGGGAACCGGCCGGTGTCGCTCATCCGAGGATGATTCTCAGCAGTTTGGAGATCGGCTTAGAATTCGCCGATTACCTCGCTACCGGTTAGCGTCCCGAGTGCACCCCAGATCCCGTAGGGGCTGTTACCACCAAGGTTGGTAAGGGTCGCATCCGTGCCCAGGCCAGCGGTGCCTGCGGTCTGGGTGTTGATCGACTCGTTGATGAACCGCACGCTGCCATCAGCGAGCTGCACATGAGACCCACCGGGGTGTCGGCTGCTGACGGTGATCATCGAGTAACCATCAGGGGCCCCACAGGAGGGGCCATTGGGGGGAATGACGATGGCGACCGAATTGAAGTAGGTAGCGCCGCCGGCCCAGTACTGAGCGGGGCGGTCGATCTGCGAAGGGCTGACGTAGTAGCCATTGAGTGCCGTGGCGACGCAGTCCGACGGAACGGTTGTCTGCGTGGTCGACGCGTGCCCGATGACATCACTGAGGTTACCCGGGTTGCCCAGGTCACGCTCGGCCATGGCGATCGTATTGCTCGTACCGTCCTTGAAGTCACGCATTCGCGTGCACATACGGTAGGAGAACGGACCACGGTGTCGCATGATGATGCCCGTGCTCGGGTTGATCGACGTGTAGTTGTCCATGATGGTATCGCCAACACTGAACACGTAGCTGCGTTGTGCACTGCCGGAGGCGACGTGCCGGACGGGCACGGTCGACGACGGGCAGAGGAGCACTTCGATCTCGGCCGGGGGGTGCGGGAAGGTAGCGAGGCGAGGGTTTCCACCCTGATCGCCACCACCCGAGACTCCGCCGCCGAAGTTCTTGATTCGATCCCACAGCGGGCCCTGATCGATGAACGGCAGCATCATGGCGACGCCGCTGAGCATCTCGTTCTGCGACCCGCCAGCCGTGCCACCACGCAGGGGTGGCCAGTAGTTGTGCGTGTCGTGGTAGTTGGCCAAGCCGAGGCCAAACTGTTTCAGGTTGTTCTTGCAGGCCGAGCGGCGAGCCGCTTCGCGAGCCTGTTGAACAGCCGGCAGGAGCAGCGCGACGAGAATCGCGATGATCGCGATCACGACGAGCAACTCGATGAGCGTGAAACCTCTTTTCCGACGAGCCATGAACCACCTCCGATAGAAGAGTAAAAAGATGAGTCGAAACTTTGATTTGAGAACCGAAACCTATTATTCCCGCACCGACTCCAAAATTGCAATCAAAAACGCCTTTTTTTTCGACTTGTCTGTACACAGTTCTGTTCAGTCATCATCGGTCGAACGGGCAGGGTTGATCAGGGAAGTTGGGCCGACACGGTGAGTGGTGGGTGCGAGGTGTGGGAGGGTACGGCATGAGTCTGTGAGGAGTGTGGGTGTGTGGACTGGAGTCGTCGTTGCGAAGCTTGACGCCTTTGGTGCGGACTCTCTACGATCCCGTGTTCCTTTTATCAATCACCTCCGTTGTCCACTTCACAGAACATTCCGCTGCAAGCGACTCGGAATCAGGATCGCTGATTCAGCCATTCTGCGAGTTGTTTTCGGGTTGCGGTTCGTGTTTTGGTGCGGAGTCATTCGGAGCGAGGCGTCACGAGGCGACGATGGCAGTCCCCAAGCGTAAGATTTCGAAGGCTCGCGGCCGGAAGCGGCGGACTCATATCCGGGCCCGCTCGATCCAGGTGGTCCTGTGCAAGGAGTGTCACTTGAGCATTCTCCCACATGCGGTCTGCCCCCGTTGCGGGCATTACGCTCGGTTCAGCCGTCCGGTGATGCCGGCTGACGACTGAGTGTCAAGCAGGCCGGGAACGGTCGCAGGATGAGGATTCGAGGCGATGCGAATCGCATTGGATGCGATGGGAGGCGACGAGGCTCCGGCGGTGACCGTCGACGGAGCGATTCGCGCTTTGGTGGCAGACCCGAACATGTCGGTTGTTCTGGTGGGCGACCCGTCGCGTTTGGAGCCGTTGCTCTCTGGTGCCGAATACGACGCGTCCCGGCTGACGGTCGTTGCGGCGGCTGACGTAGTGGGGATGGACGAGAAGCCGACGGAAGCTTTGCGTCAGAAGCCGGACAGTTCGATCGCGGTCGCATGGCGATTGATGGCGGCTCGGGATGTGGACGCGGTGGTCAGTGCGGGCAACACCGGTGCGGTGGTTGCCGCGGGTCTGAGGACTCGGCTGTTCTTGTCCGGAGTTCGTCGCCCGGGGATCGCGGTGACATTGCCGACGATGCGAGGCCGCAGCGTATTGATTGATGTCGGAGCCAATCCAGCGGCTCGGTCCGAGCACCTGTTGCAGTACGCGGTGATGGGAGTGGTCTACTCGCGTGAAGTGTTGGGTGTCGAGTCTCCTCGGGTGGGACTGATGAACATTGGCAGTGAGGATAGCAAGGGGAACGAGCTGTATCGCGAGGCACACGCACTGCTCCAGCAATCGACTCTGGCCGACTGTTATGTCGGCAACATCGAGGGTCGCGGGTTGTACCAGGGCGAAGCGGACGTACTGGTTTGCGAGGGGTTTGTGGGCAACGTGGTGTTGAAGGTCAGCGAGGGGATGGCCGAATTCCTGATCCGCGCCCTGGCTCAGGATGTTCTCGCCCAACTCGACACCGAACGCGAAAAGGCGATGGCGGCCTTGAAGACGGCCTCGCGGCAGTACAACTACAGTGAGCAGGGTGGTGCGCCGTTGCTGGGAATCGACGGGGTCTGCATGATCTGTCATGGTTCGAGCGATTCGCTGGCGATTGCCAACGCGCTGCGAGCCGCCGCGACCCTGCAGTCTCGCCAGGTCAATGCTCAGATCGTCGATGAACTTGGTCGAGCTGCCTCGGGGGAGGCGACCGAAGCCGATCCCCCTCAGCAGGCCCATGAAGCTGAGGAGGCCCGGCCGTCATGAGCGGGATCGGGTTCCTGTTTCCCGGGCAAGGGGCTCAGCACCCGGGCATGGGTCGAAAGATGTCTCAGGAGTGTTCTGCCGCGGCCGAGCTGTACGCTCGTGCGGCCGACGTACTGGGTTACGATCTCGCGGCCAAGTGTTTCGACGGTCCCAAGCAGGAACTCGATTCCACGGTGATCAGTCAGCCGGCCATTTTCGTCACCAGCCTCGCGGCTCTCGAGTGGCTCAGGGCGGACCGTCCGGAGTTGGTTGAGGCGTGTGTTCAGACGGCGGGTTTGAGTCTGGGTGAGTACACGGCATTGGTTTTTGCCGGGGTGATGGAGTTCGAGGATGCCTTGCGAGTGGTTCAGAAGCGTGGCGAGGCGATGCAGGCCGCGTCGGACCGGACCCCATCGGGGATGGTCAGCCTGCTGCTGATCGATCCCGAGGTTGTGCAGGCAATTTGTGAGGAAGCGGCTGGCGAGTCCGAGGTGTTGCGGATCGCCAATCGGCTAGGCCCGGGTAACCTGGTCGTGTCGGGCCATGTGGCGGCCTGTGAGCGAGCGATCGAGTTGGCCGAAGCGGCTGGTGGCCGTGCGGTGAAGCTGTCGGTGGCTGGTGCCTTTCATACGTCGCTGATGGAGCCGGCCGACCAGGAAGTGGCTCGGGCGCTCGAGGACTGCCCGATGGCGGTGCCGAGAATTCCGGTCATCAGCAACGTCGACGCGACGGCACACGAGGACCCTGAGGCAATTCGGGAACTGCTGGTTCGGCAAGTCAAGAGCCCTGTGCTGTGGGCCGACTCGATGGGGAAACTGATCGAGTCGGGCATCGACGAGTTCTACGAGATCGGACCCGGCCGAGTTCTCAAAGGACTGCTCAAGCGAATCGGTCGGAAGATCCCGTGCGAGTCGGTCAACGATTCGTAGTCGCGAAAGATCGGATCGGCCGGGCTGCCGGATGTGGCATGCCATTTACGGTTTACAGTTGCCGGGTCGAGTGGTATATCATCGCCGGGGCGGTCGGGGTTTGAAGGTCGTTGCCGGGAGGGGAACTCCTGCAAACCTGATGACTCCGAGTTGCTTCGAAACGGGTACGGGTGATCTGGCCGCAAGCCCGTTGGAGTGTGATTCGCGACTCCACCAGCATGAAGACTGCAAAGCGAAACCACGAAACAACAAGAAATAGACCAATCACCGGGAATCGAGAGACCCAATGATGTTCTTCGACGATAACACTCCCGAAGCTGCTCCCGAGTC